>Ga0206844_10037_pt1 | contig 49095 bp, 45 predicted proteins | sample Alteio_BWOrgCont_22_FD_152907 | JGI IMG/M metagenome (GOLD analysis project Ga0206844, IMG submission 152907) | Enriched cells from forest soil in Barre Woods Harvard Forest LTER site, Petersham, Massachusetts, United States -... | ecosystem: Environmental > Terrestrial > Soil > Temperate forest >...
CAGCTCTGCTTTGTCCATTCACCCTCTCACGATCCGCTGAGCGGCTTGGCTGGCATCCTCGCGGGTTTGCCCCGGTTTATGCGCCATGCGGAGGTGCTTCGCGAATGCTTCATTGACCGTGGGCTGTACATCGGGAAGGAACGGATACTGGCACACCGAGCAGCGCTTTAGCGTGCCATCGCCAACTAAGTGAGCCGGACCTTTCGATTTGGGCGTTGACTCTTCCATAGGGAAAGTTTACGCCTATCCATAACGGCTGCAAAAGCATGCTGAGATTTCAAGCTGCGCCACTACCGGAGCTTTGGTAGTGTCCGAAATGTGCGTTGGTGGCTACGCGGAAAACTTCGGCCCTTTAGCCCGAGGGTGCTTGGCGCAACCATGGGAGGCGAAGTCTTCGGAGAGTTGCATCTCGTAATTACGCTTCATTTCCTCTAACGACCCACCCATGGGCGGTCCAGCAGGGTTAAACGTCCAATCGCATTCAGAGCAACCCCAACCCTTGAAAGTCAGCCGGTCAACCCATGTCAATCTGCGGGATGAACTTTCTTGACCCTTATGGAGCATAGAGCTCTCACAAGCGGACAGGGAAAATGGTACACCTGCGAGTCGAGATGCACGAAAAAGATGAACAAGGGACGAACGACGGCGCGTAATGTTCGTCCCTTTCGCGTTGGGGTGCATGCAAGGTTAGAGCGCAGATTGCCCGAAGCACAATCGGGTAAATGCCGTAGTGGGCCGCAAAAGACTAATACTTCCCCCGTTTCAGTATGCGTGTGAGCGCTGCCTTGCGGCCGGCCTCTCTGCGTATCTTGGTCATGGCCGCTTTCTTGGCTGCTGCTCTTCGCTTGCGCGTTACTGCTGCTTTCTTTGCGGCCGCACTGCGATCTATGTCCATAAGAATTCTCCATCGTTAACTCGTGGCGGGAATTATAGCGCAAGTGAGTGCGGCGTATAATAACTCAGGAATCCGTGTAAAACACTGAGGCATAAAATGCGGGAAAGAATCACAATCACATCTACGCGCTGGCATATTGCCGCATCTGTTCCCGTCCAGAATGATTAGTGACACTCGCATAGAGTGTCGATATGCAAGTTCACAGCGGGAAAGCACGCGGTTCGAGCCGGCTGGCTCGGATCGGCGTGGAGCTCAGCCGGGAAGCTCGGGTTCGGTTGGCCTGGATGGATTTCTATCGTGACAGTCACAATGCGGCCCGTACCTGCCGTCACTTCGGCATCAGCCGCCAGACTTTCTATCGCTGGCAGCGCCGCTATGATCGGTTTGACTTGAGTACGCTGGAATCTCGCTCCCATCGTCCTCACCGCCGACGCCAGCCGACTTGGACTTTTCCTTTAGAGGAAAAGGTTTTGACTTTGCGCTTGCAGTTTCCCCGATGGGGCAAGGATAAACTCGCCGTTCTTTTGCGCCGCCAGCGCCTGCCGGTTTCTACTTCCATGGTGGGTCGCATTCTCACCCAACTGAAACGACAGGGCCGGCTGGTGGAACCGCCCCGCTCCGGGGTTCCGGGATCGCGGCGCGCCTTGCGACCCCGTCCCTACGCCGTGCGCAAACCCAAGCAGTATGCGGTCTCCCAGCCCGGCGATCTAGTCGAGGTCGATACTCTGGATGTGCGTCCGCTACCCGGTGTGGTCTTCAAACAGTTCACCGCCCGCGACGTGATCTCCCGCTGGGACGTGATTCAAGCTCACACTCGCGCCACCGCCCAAACCGCCGCTCAGTTCCTCGACACGCTGCAGCACCGCATGCCCTTTCCCATCCGTGCGGTGCAAGTCGATGGCGGTTCCGAGTTTGCCGCCGAGTTTGAACTCGCCTGCCAGCAACGCCGCCTGCACCTGTTCGTGTTGCCTCCGCGTTCTCCCAAACTGAACGGCGCCGTCGAGCGCGCCAACCGCACCCACTCCGAGGAGTTCTACCAGGTCACGGCTTGCTCGCTGGAAATGAAAAAACTCAATCGCGAGCTCCGCCACTGGGAAAAAATCTACAACACCGTCCGTCCCCATCAGGCCCTAGGCTACCTAACCCCGCAGCAGTTCCTGCGGCAAATCTCATCCCCTCGAAAGGAATGAAAAGTGTCACTAATCTACTGGACGAGTACAGCATCTTGACAGCGGTAGCGTACGAGCCTAGCATTGTGATTGAGCAAGCTACCTCTTCTTACTCTTTCAGGTTCCCTGAACTAAGTCAGCCCATCTGAAATTTTTCCTCTTAGCTTCTCTCGGAAGGAGGAATTAAGCCATGACCGCATTGGCCAATTGGGGCCGCCCTGTCCGCGAATACAAGAGAGTTTGGCCGCAAGTTTTACAGGGCTGCGCTCTTTGAGTTGGACGCCGACAAAGTTTCAGATCGAATTGCTGAAGCGGAAACGGCGCTGGTGATACGTGCACGCGAACTTTTTGGCTCAGCAGGAGACAATATCGAGGAAGAGCAGGCCGTAGATGACGCGATGTATGCCTTGCACGCCCTTCGGAGCGCATTGAAATGTAGAGCGAATTCAAAAAACACATCCGAGGACCTAGCCGCTTGAAATTGACTGGAGATCAAAGGTGATGATGGATGCGAATCACATTTCGGAACGTCTCAACAGGATGAGACTGGAAATAAGCGACCTACGAGTCACGACCGCACGGTATTGGAGCAAGAGCCAGCATACCGTGCTGGACAAATCCGCTTTCGTCCTACGGAAAGGCCGTTTGTTGGAAATCAAACGGGAACTATCGGACATGATGAAACGCTGTGCTTGAGAGCGGCGGGGAACTGTTGCCAACCATCTCGCTCATCCCTTGAATACCTGAAAGAAGGAGGGCCTATGCCCCGCGAACCACGAAAAACATGGCAGTATTTCGCTCAAGCCGTCATTCAGGAAGACGACCCAGAAAAACTCACCGACCTAATGGAACAGCTTTACCGCGCCCTAGACGAGGATGAAAAATGAGTTCAAACGGGAGCCGCTAAAGGCCGAAAGCGATTCGCGCCCGGTCTGAAGTAAGGCTATGCTCCCGTTTTCATTTCAAAAAGGGACAGCGTGTCGCCTTTGCTGGACCCTACGACCAGAAATCCTTCGAACTTATCCGCACCAAAATTCTTCAGTGGTGGCGTCACGAAAATCGCCGTACGAAAACTCGCAATCTGAAAGTCGAAACTTGATTTGGTCGGACGCACCGTCATCCTTTCCAACGATCAGGTGCGGACCAACTACATCCACAACGAAAATGTGAATCAGTCCTGTTACTCGGGCGATTGACACCGAGGGAGTTACAAAAACAGCAAGTACGGGCGTGCGTTCGTCCGCGTACTTGCCGAGTAAGGACAATGCGTCCTCCAGTGTGATTTTCATGGCTTATGGATTCGTCTGGATTCCCAGCGGACTGACTAGGCAGCCTTTTTCTGTTGAGCTTTTATTTTTGCCCAGCGTGCCCTTTGAAACGCCGCAATCTTCCTGCGGGCTGCCGCTGACATCGTCTGCTTCACAGGAACCGAGGGCGTCGTTTTCTGCGTCTCAACTGGTTGAGACTCTTTGCGAGCCTTAGCCCATCTTGCCCGTTGCGCCTGTGCCATCTTGCGCCGTGAAGCCTGCGATATTATTCGGGTCGGTTGGTTTGCTTGCCTAACTGCTCCTGAACCATTTAATGACTCGATCACTGAGATTGCTTGATCTAACTTCTCCACCTGCAACTGCGCTTGCTTGCGCTCAGCACGAAGCTCCTGAAGCGCACTACTTAGGTTCCCCATGGATTCCCCCTCAAAATTGACAGCGAGATTATTCTATAGGATTGGAATGACTTACCGTTGCTGGGCGTTGCGTTCGTCCGTATGGTGGGATAAGAGCAGGCGCGACCGTGAAACAATATGTTTGGACCGGGCTGTACGAAGCCGCCCTCTTTGAAACCGACGACAAGAAGTTGCCAAGTTGTCTTGAGGAGGCGAAGGCTGCTATTGACCGCCGAGTTACGGAGATACAGGTAGAGCACAATAGTTCGCCGGAAGAACTAAGGGCCATGACCAGTGCGCTTCATATCTTGCAAGTGTTACGGACGGGGTTGGAAAAACGTACTTCATGAAACATTCGGAAATCTGATGGAATCCTGAGTGAAGAATGGTCTAGCGCCGGGCCCGCATCGAGACGAAAGTCGTTTCACGGTTCGTGTGGAGGCAGCAAACATCGGACCGCGAAGAGCTACAATGAGCCATGAAGGGAACAGAGTTCTTCCATGGCACTTCTTGTGACGTTGAGTGTCGGATTGATTTCGAAGCAGAGGCGGGCGCCTCTCCACAGTCTGCTCCGCTCATCGTTCGGCACTGCTCGGAGGGTCAAGAAATCTCCATCGTCGGCAAGGTGACCAAGATTCAGGCCACTGGCGAGGCTGTCGGCGGGGACAAGGGCGAGCTTCTGATAGAAGGCGATACTGGCAAAGTCCACAGCAAGTCTGGTATTCGCGCCTTCGTCGGAATCGCTCCCGATATGTTCGCCGTCGACGGTGTCGCATTCCATAATCTTCAGAATGCCTTCTACAACGAACACAGGTATGACGGCGATTGGTTCCTGCGACATCGCCAGAACTTCTTCAACGATCGCAATATCACTGCGATTGTGCTCGAAGTCCCAAACCATCTGGTCGGCAAGGGAACGGTTCATGCCTGGGCCACGGTGTCACTTTACGGCCATGCTCCGGAGATGCAGGTGTCACGTTGGGGCCTTCCGCTCATCACGCACCTCTTTCTCAACGATCCCGGCAATCAAGAGGTGAAAGAGATCTACAACGAATCGGTGCCATCAGATGACATCGCTTTATTGTCGGGATACATCGCAGACTTTACCCAGAAGATGGCTACCTATGCAGGATCTGTCATGAACCCGGAAGAATACGGAAAGCAGATGGTCTCTCGACTATGCCCGATCACCTTGCCCTATGAATTAGGAACGGCAGCTGCATTTGATCTCGCGGGATTCAATGGGAGGCCACTGGGTGATGATGTTGTGGATGTGATGCTTACATTGGCGTCAAACCGGCCCCTCCAGGACGGCGCTGCCCCTGATCGCAATCGGATCCGCACCGAGTTCCCATATTTGGTCAGCCCTACTCGAAGGAAGAACAGAAGGATGTCGTACCATGGCACCCACATCGTGGTCATTGAGATTCTGGGGGGTAGCTGGGGGGCTGGGGCTCCGGGAGCTTCGGCAGACAAATCATGAAACCGACTTACATTCCGTCGCGTCGCCGCTTTCTGAATGCGAGCTCAATGTTGGGTGCCGCAGCCGCGTTCGACCCAGGAACGACGGGCACAGGGAGCCCAGCACCACTAAACCCTACGACCATCGCGGCTATAATCCGGAGAAGTCCGCGAGTTATTTCGCGACGTATTGAACGTCAGGATGCTGCTTTCCATGCTGTCTCTCCCAAGCTTCTTTTCTTGGCCAAAAGGTGAGAAAATCTGAGATCTTGTCATCCTTGGGTCTCTCGGGTCGGCTTGGCGAAGCGAAGGATCTATAAGACAATTTGTTTTGGTCGCGCCAAGGAAGAAGGCCTCCCGCGAAGCGGTCTCTGGAAAATCTGGCCATGCAAAAGCATAACCTCAGAGTCGTTAAATGGATTGGTACCATCCCAGCCATCGGAGTCTGCACCGATTGCGCCACGAATTTCAAAGTTCCCTTGGAGATGCTGAAAAGGACGTCGGATGCCCAAGAAAGCCTGCGCAAGCAGTTCGAGGCACACAAGTGTGAGCGGCACGATGCCTAATAGTATAGCGAATTAGCCCGCATTCCGAGGCCTGCACCTATGCAGGCCAAATCTTAGGCGAATATCGATTTCTGCCTGCTCCGCATGGCCGCGAAGATATACCGGGGGCAGAAATCGCATGTTGCAAGCCTCGCATATTCCTAGGGGTGAGGTATCGTCCATCGGCTTGGTGATTCGGAGCCGCCGTGTTTGCACGGTTTCTGCTCTTGTCTCCTCAGGAATCTCCCCCTTACATGTATGCACAGAGAATTTTTCCCGAAGATACTGGGCAGCGGCTTCGGGCTGCCTCATGAGTTCCTGGGGAGTGAAGAATTTCAGATGACACTTGGTACAACCGGCCAGAGACGGTGTCTTGCCCGCGTATTGAAGGAACACCAGTTGGACATTACCCATGTCATTTAGTCTGTCATAGCCCTCCGCGGCTACGCTATACGGCCCTCCACGCAGAACGATCAGCGGTTCGGGAGATAGACCGCCACGGCGGGCGAATTGCAGTTAACCGCCCCTTCAAGTGCGGAGCAGGCTGTCTTTGAGCCGCTGGTCTTTCGCGTCCAGGATGCGGTTTAGCTCGTCAACAAGCGCTTTGAATTTGTCGCGATCCTTTTCCGTCGCGATTAAGGAGCAGAGTTCGTGAATCCGATCACTATCAGCTTTATTCATCGTGAACCGGAGTATTCAATATCTGGCATCGTCGGGTATGTTCGATGTCGAACACTGCCGGAACGAAAATACTGTAACGAAACGGCACAAGCTCTCGCGGGCGGAAAGAATCATTAATCCTTGGTCTGCGCTGCTACCATTAAAGCCGCGCCCACCATAACCACGACAATACTTAGGGCCGAGATTGGTTGGGCTTTGCCCGGTCCTGCTCAGGGCGTTCTTCAACGGCTTGTGTGTTGATCTCTCTGGAGAGGTTGGTTAACTTTTCGTCGGTTTCTTTTTCTTCGTTAAGAGTTTCTTCGAGCAAAGAAGCGTGTTTCGGCTCGTCCAGAATCTTGGCAAATTCACGCACCGTCCCGTAAGCCGCAATCTCGTAATGTTCCACGCGCTGCGCCGCCCCGATCAAGGCCGCGTCCATTACCGCCCCTTCGAAGTCCTCGCCGATGACTTCCGATCCTTCCTTAATTAAACCTTCCATGCCCATGCATTTCTTCCCCTTTGGGCTCTCCTCCAGGGATCGGAATATCAGTTCGAGGCGTGCGACGTGCCCTTTGGTCTGCTCCAGATGCATTTCGAATCCCTTTCGCAGGTAGTCTGACGAGGCAGCCTTTGCCATTTTCGGAAGTGCTTTTACCAGTTGGTTCTCGGCGCTATATAAGTCCTTCAGCTCGTCTACATACAGTTTCTTCAAGCTGTCATTTGGCATATTTCCTCCTGGAAATCAGTTTGAGTTTCAATTAGTTCTGCATGAATAAAGGTCCCGCCAATCGAGGCGGGACCCAAATGAGAGCTTAGGAAGCCCTACGCTGGCCGCCCTGGTCCTGTTGCTTCTGCTTATCATCCTGCTCCTGAGTGCGGTCCTGGGTAGGATTCTTCTTTGCAGGGTCGTCTTGTTTCTGTTGCGGTTGTCCGGACTGTTGACCCGATTGCCCCGGATTCTGGCCCTGGTCTTTCTTCATATCGTCTGTCATGTAATTCTCCTTGATGTGCATCGCGCTTCGAAGTGCGACTGCTGATTTGTCGTGCGAACGTCAGTTGCACAAGAGGTCTGTAACGGTTGGCCTGGAGGGCGGCGTCTTCGGCGGTTTGTAAAAGAGCAGTTTATAAAAACGAGACGCCACGGCCTGCCAACTTGACCAGGCTGATGTCGCTGACGACGGCCGTCAATCACTGTGGCGCTATTTCCATCTGATCGACAACGTGATCCTGGCCAACCACCGCAGCGGCTTTCGGCTTCTATCGCCTCCTTCTCATCCTGCGTGCGCACCGGTCCCTTGAGCGTAGCGACCCCATTCTGCACAACGATCTTGACGTTGTGAGCGTTAGTTGAAAGGGAGCCATCGGCGACAATTCTGCGGCGAATGCTTGCGGTCAGTTGAAGATCGCTCTTGCCATTGCCTTGCTGGTCTGCTGTGGGTGCTCCTGCCATCTGATCTGCCTGATTGTTCGCCGTATTAGCGGCGTCCTGCGCAGTGATACGCTGTTGGCTCTTCGCAGGAACCGCTGCAGGGGGAACTCCTTTGCCGGAGAAACGCTGCAGCTGCGCCAGGAATGTGCTCGCAGTTGCCGGCCGTTTCACCATGCCGGTCAGGATTTCTTTGTTGGTCAGTGGCTTACCGTAGAGCTGTGCATTCTCGTCCTCGTCCTGACGCAGCGTAGCGCCCTCCAGGGACAGGCCGGCAAAGACACCACGGGACCTGGACCAGGACAATATCTCCGCCTTCATCAAAACGTCGGTGTCGGCACTGGTGTTGCGCCCGACGGGCCCGGCTGCGGCAGCGGCTTCCCCGCCAAGGGTAAATTTATCGGACAGGAGTTTCTGCATGCCGCCTTCGTTGAGCACCAGCATGATGACATCAGTGGAGGACCCGCCGAGTTGAAGGCCAAAGCTTCCGCCCTCAATTCTCACCGCTGCCGGCGCGCTCCATCCTTTCTTAGTCAGGCAAGAAGCGTAACCGCGGCCATACTTGCCGCCGCCGATGAACGCGACCTTCTTTAGGCCTGGCACCACGACCACGCACTGCGCTTTCTGAAGCAGGTCCTGCGGAATCCCTTTGTCCGACGCATGGGACATCTCGCGCAGAACGGCAGTCGAGTCGGCCAGCCGCTGTTGAGAGGTTTCTGCGGAGGCCATCACGGCCGCCGCAATCAGAAATGTAGCAATCTTCGTTTTCATGTTGAGCCTCATTAGTCAGTCAGTTATCAGTCGGTGCACTTACTTGAGCGCAGGCGCCTTACCCGCGGGGCAAGACCGTAGCCTGCGCAGTCATAATCCGATTCTCCGCACCCCAAGCCTGAACGGGCTTGCTTAGTGGCTGAGCAGGGCAATCAAAATAACGATAGGAATCGGAACGCCGAGTAACAGCAATAGGATCGAACGCATGGTAAGCCTCCTCTGATTGAACGCCCGCTCTTCAAATGTTGGCCGAGATCCTGGATCATCTTCTATATCCGAACGTGATCGCGCTGCTTGCCCCCAATCGTCCCGGCATAGCTTGCGCAGAACGCTCCGCTTAGCAAGGCTACGAAGAGCCACAATGAAAGATGCGCGAGCGCCTTGCGGGCCCGATCTGAAGATTGCTGAGCCTCTTCAAACACCTCCGATGCGCGTTTCTCGGCATCCGCTGGACTGAGGCCCGTTCGCGCCGATACCAGCTGAGCCAGATACGAGTTATCGGCTGGAATCATATTTCCCTGGGATAGAGAATGCGCGAATATGCGTTCTACCTCGCCACGCACTGCCACGTCGTTTCGGTCCTGGGTTGCGTTACCGGAACGCAATAAGATGTCGACAAAATACGCATTGGGATTGAGCATCCCTTCCGCGGAAACGGCCCCCCCTGTGCTTCCGGCGGCACTTCGTTGTGGCCCGCCCGCAAGGGACGTGGCTGCTGTTGCCAGCAAAGACGCAGTAATCACGAGACCCACTGCCCACACGAGAAATCCATGCGCAGTGTCGCGAAAATAGACTTCATCCGTGTGAAGATCGGTCCACTTCGTACGCAGGCGGCCCGCCAGATAGCCTCCCATTGCGGACGCAATGATTTGGGTAAGAATCAGCCATACGATGGCCGCCTTGCCGACCGTGGTGGCCGACGCTCCAATATTCGACCACGGCGACACCGAAGAAAATCCCAAGCCAGTGCCCAGCGAGAGCAGGATGAGCGCAAGTGAGGCGGACACGAACGCGCCGCCAATCACCGCCGCCCAGGAAACGCCGGACAGAGATGATTCATTCTTACCTGGAATCTCGGCCAGTGAGCCTTGACGGTCGGTGGCCGGGCGAGAAACTGCGGATGTTTGCATAGGGACTCCTTTCCTTCCTTCTCGAATACGAAGCTGAGTCTCTCGAACCTGGCGCGGGGAGAGAGCCGTGAGAGCCCCGATTGCAAATCTCAGGCGGAATGACGTTCCTTAACCTGCTGGATCTTATCTTTGAGCTTGTCCTTGGTGTCGTCGATCGACTGACTGATGTGGTCGCGCGTCCGGTCGGCTTTCGCCGCAGCGTCTTCCTTGTGCGACTCTTTCACCTGTTGCGCCGCGTCTTTCACATTGCCCCAGGTCTCCTTCACCGCACCCTTTGTCTGGTCAATGACTCCTTTGTTGGCCAGTTCATCGTCACCGACGGCTTCTCCTACGCTTTGCTTAACTTTTCCAACGGCCTGGTCAATTTTTCCGGCAACCTGATCCCTATTCATGATTAGATCTCCTCTCTCTTCTCCGCTATAATTCGCGTGAATACCCGGCGACGGAACGCCGCCGCCACATACTAAGTTGCTGCGCCGCCCGTGTTACGCAACCCGAGCAGTAGTCTTCTTGTCACCGGTCGCTTCGCCGGTCGAAGAGATATCTTGCGCACCCGTGCGCTCAAGGATTTCCTTCGCTCGCTTGGTCTCATCAGAGCTATCAGAGTGAACGGACAGGAGAATTCCGCCATCCTTGACGCGGCCTTCATACCGCTTGGCTTCATACTCGGGAATTCCCATTCCAATCAACGCACCTGTAAGGCCGCCAACCGCACCTCCGACGCCCGCTCCCGCAAGAGCTGCCATGATGGGTCCGGCAGCGATAAAAGGCCCAAGTCCTGGAATCGCCAAGGCACCTATCCCCACCAGCCACCCCAGTCCTCCTCCCAGCAGGGCTCCGGTTCCGGCACCTGTCGTTGCGCCCTCGGGTGCCTTTGTGTTTTTCTCGTGGGCGAAGTCCTTGGTTCCCTGGTTTTCGGGAAATAGCGCGGATACATCGTTATTGGAAAATCCGCCCGCCTTCAACGCTTCCACGGCGCGGTCCACGCTCGACCGGTCCGTATAAATGCCAAATACTGCCGTGTTCTTTCCCGCCATCGGTTATCTCCTGTTTCGTGGATTACTTACCGCTTGGGTTGAACTTCTCGCTGGTGGTCGCTATTCCTTGCCCAGCATTTCGCGGGCGGCTTTTCCCTCGACCTCTCTCCTCAACAACCGTACATCAAGGCCCGACGCCCGTATCTAAACTCAACACTGTAGGTATTGATTTATAAGTGCGTATTCAGCATGCGCGGAAAGGTCTAAGCCGCAGGCGCCAAAAGTATCCACAAATCCTTGATGAGCGCTTCGGGCAGACTTGGCTTCGATGCCACTCTGCTCACGCCCGCCGCGAAAGCTTCCGCCTCAAGATTCGAACTTATAAATGAGGTGTACATAAGAATCGGGAGCAAGGGCATAAGCTCATTTAGTTCTTTCGCAGCTTCCAGGCCATTCATTACCGGCATGGAAAAGTCGAGGATAATCAAGTCTGGCTCCAGCAGCAGGGTCCGCTCAACTCCCACGCGACCGTTTTCGGCTTCCCCGCATACCTCAAATTCAGGCACCGACTCAATCACACGCCGAAGAGCTAGTCTGACTGGAGCGTAGTCATCGACGATCAAAATACGTTTCAGCACTTCAACGCCCCTAAAAGCAGCCTCTGCCTTCGCAACGCTCCGCGCCATCGGGTAAACAGCGTATCCCGATCGGGAAAATGTGGTCTCGGTTTGGGACACGAAGTGAGTGATTAAGGCCTTACATCCCAAGGGCGCATGCGGTGGAATGCCCAATTGTCTGTTCGATGTCGAACCCTCAAAACTCTGGCATCGATTGTGACGGCATGCATATAATGGATGGCGCATGAAGAGTGTTACGAGAGAAGTTTGGGTTGCCTCTACCAATCGCTGATTGACGTTGAGTAAGTTGAGATGCCGCCCTCAGCCCCGTGACCTCGGGGGTCAAAGGCTGCATAGGTTGCCAAGAGTGATCCTGCTGGACTTGTTTCCGACCTATGACAAATTAACTCGCCCGAGCAAAAGCGGAACCGACCTCGAAGGGAGGTTGCAACATGACAAAACCCACTGAATCTCACGTTCGTGATGTGATGGCTCGTCCGGTTAGCGATGCCATAGTCCCAGTGGAATCGATCCTCTGCACGAAGGAGTTGCGTCTTCGTCCAGCGCGTTTGCCCGACTACGAAAAGGAGAACGGTGCGCTCGTGGCCTTGGCCCAAGCGCTGGCTGACTCCCCTCGCACGGTTCTCCAGACCCTGGCGGACACCCTTCTGGACGTCTGCCGCGCCGGTTCGGCGGGCATTAGCCTGCTCACCACCGAAGACAACGGGAAGAATTTCTACTGGCCCGCCATCGCCGGCAGCTGGAAACTACACATCGGCGGCGGCACGCCACGCGATTTCGGCCCCTGCGGAGATGTGCTTGATCGCAATACAACGCTACTTTTCACCCACGTTGAGCGGCGGTACACCTATTTTCAGCCCGTTACGCCTCTAGTCGAGGAAGCTCTGCTGGTTCCGTTCTACGCGGCGGGCAAGGCCGTCGGCACCATCTGGGCGGTCGCGCACGATGAGCATCGCAAATTTGACGCGGAAGACGAGCGGATCATGAATTCGCTGGGGAAATTCGCCTCTTCCGCATATCAAACGCTGGTTTCGCTCGACGCCCTCACATTTGAAGCCGCTGAGCGGCAAAAGGCCGAGCGGGCGAACGGTTTGCTGGCCGCTATCGTAGATTCCTCAGACGACGCCATCATCAGCAAGAGCCTTGATGGCACGATCACCAGCTGGAATAAATCCGCCGAGCAAATGTTCGGCTACACGGTTGAAGAGGCCGTAGGGAAGCATATTACCCTCATTATCCCCTTTGATCGGCGAAACGAAGAAGGAACAATTATTGCGCGACTAAAGCGTGGCGAACGGATCGAGCACTTCCAAACCCGCCGCCAGCGCAAAGATGGAACGTGGCTCGACATTTCGCTCACGATTTCACCGGTAAAGGATGCGGCCGGCGTCATCATCGGAGCGTCGAAGATAGCACGCGACATTTCCGGCCAAAAGCTAGCCGAGCGGGCTCTGCGTGAAAGTGAGGAACGTTTCCGGGCTATTGTCGAGACTACCCCGGAATGCGTCAAACTCGTGGCCATCGACGGCACCTTGCTTCACATGAATCCTCCCGGCCTGAAAATGGTTGGCGCGGATTGCGCTGAGATGGTCATCGGCAAGAACGTCTACGACATCATTGCCGCCCGTGACCGGGATAGGTTTCGTGCTTTCAATGAAGCAGTTTGCCGCGGAACGAGGGGTTCTCTGGAATTCGATATCGTGGCGCTGGACGGTACGGAACGTCATATGGAAACGCACGCAGCTCCGCTGCGAATGACCGACGGGGGTGTCGTGCAACTCGCCGTGACCCGCGACATCACGGAACGCATGCAAGTGCAAAAACAATTGCAACAAAGCGAGGAGCGGCTGCGGTCGCTCGCCAACGACCTCGAAATTCAGGTGCGCAGTCGGACCCAGGAACTGGAGCAGCGCAATGAGGAGATCCTCCAACAGTCGGAACAACTCCGGGAACTGTCGAATCGCTTGCTGCAAATCCAGGATGATGAACGCCGACATATTGCCCGTGAGCTGCACGACAGCGCCGGACAAATCATAACGGCGCTCGGCATGAGTCTTGCGAGCATGACTCAACACGCAGCGAAGAACCCGATGCTCGGCAAAGAGATTGACGACGCCCAGAACCTGATTCAGCAGCTGAGCAAGGAGATACGCACCACATCCTACCTTCTGCATCCTCCGCTAGTGGATGAAAGTGGCTTGTCCGAAGCCATTCGTTGGTACTTGCAGGGACTGGAGGAACGTAGCGATCTGATTGTTAACCTCGACATCGATGAACGCTTCGGCAGAGTCCCCAGCGAGATCGAACTCGCAGTGTTTCGCATCGTGCAGGAATGTTTCACGAACATTCATCGCCATTCTGGCAGCAAGACCGCGAGCCTCCGGTTATCCCGCCATGCCGAGGCTGTTGCCCTGGAAATTCAGGATGAGGGCACGGGAATGCCTGCCGAAAAGCTGAATGGGATTCACGCGCAGCGCTCCGGCGTCGGCATCGCAGGAATGCGGGAGCGCGTCCGCCATTTCAAAGGTGTCATAAACATCCGATCAAACGACGGGGGCACGAAAATCTCAGTCACGCTGCCAGTCTCGACAACCAACATTTCGGACACAGAGGATATCCTCCAAGAGCAGAGGCTCAGAATTGCCGGATAGGGGGGCCAGGACAGAGGACAACTTTGCGTATTCTCATTGCAGATGATAACGATATAGTTCGCCGCGGAGTGGTCGGACTTTTGTCGTCTGAGCCGAACTGGGAAATCTGTGGCGAAGCCAAAAACGGCGCAGAGGCGCTTCTGAAAGCGCCGGAACTCCTCCCCGACCTGATTCTCCTCGATGTAAGCATGCCGGACGTTAATGGATTGGAAGTAGCCCGCATTCTGCGGCAAGATGTGCCGCGCCTCAAGATCCTGGTGATGAGCCAACATGATCCGATTCACTTGTTGCCGCGCGTCGTCGCGGCAGGTGGAGATGGTTGCGTGGACAAGAATCGGCTTGGTAGAGACTTGATTGCGAGTATTAAGAGGGTTACGGCGGGGGATTAACCAAGTCAAATCGAACCAGGAATTCCATTTCCAATCCATCACTCTTGGTCGTGAACTGGTAGCACCCAAAATGGGTTACATTCGTTAACCTTCATCAAATCGCTAGAATGAAAGATGCCAACCGCAACCTGAAGCAGTCTGGCAATTCTGGCCAACATGTCTCAAACGAGGTTCGATCCGCGGGATATGATCTCGCCACCGTGGCGGGCATGTCCAGCATGCGGAAAGGACAAATTCGGCGTCCACATCATCAATGGTTCCGAGCTGATGCGCCGCTGCCGCGATTGTTGGCACAAGCAGTTTTATCGTCTGCCGGACTTGCGCAAGCGAACTATCTATCTCGACCAGTTTGTGGTCAGCAACCTGATGAAATTGGACAATCCAGCAGTGAAAGGCCACCAGCGCGTAGCTGCCGAACCTTTCTGGCGCGACTTGCGGGATCTCCTTTTTCAGTTGCGCCAGCTTCAGATGATTTGCTGCCCAGACTCGGGATCGCATGAAGAAGAGTCTCGAATATCACACTTCAATGCGGAGCTGAAGAAGACTTATGAAGCTTTATCGAGTGGCATCGCGTTTGACTCCTTTGACTCCATTAAGTCCCACCAAATTGGAGAACTTGCCTTAGCGTGGTCAGAAGGGCGCGAACCCAGCTACGATTTCGAGCCAAGAAGCGTTCTGTCAAGAAATCCGAACGAGTGGAACGAGCGATTTTGCATAACCACAGAGGATAATCCCTTCATCGTGCCAGGGCAGTTGAAGATGCATCGTGCCCAATTACACGCGTATGTCGATCATCTTTTTCGTGACGTATGGGCTAAGGAACAACATAGTTTCCAGTACTGGTACGACCTGGAGCGGTTCAGCTTCCAAGGGCATCTTGGTAAGGCCGTAGTCGAAAGCGGGAACAACGCGTGGAGGCGATGCTCGCTTACCGGCCTGGCATAGAGATTTCTCTTGACCAATTGAATATGACTTTGGCGTCATTCGCAGAGAGCCTCCTTGCAAGCCTGCAATGGACCATGCGTTTTCCAAGGAACGGCGGAGAAAGATCGCCTGAACAAAGGAACCAGTTGGAGGCAGGGTTCGGCAAGGCGAACCGAATCGCGGAGGCACCTTTTGTGAAATTGCAATCGCTTATGTTCGCCACACTGGCTATGCGGGCAGCACACGGCCAAAAGGAACCCCCAGATGAAGGGACCACCACGGACATCAACACCGTTGCGCACCTAGTGCCCTATTGTGACGTTATGTTCGTAGACAATCGCTGCCGCTCGCTTCTATTGGACGTGCCGAAAGGCATGCGGCCGCCTGACACATCCAAGTTGTTCTCACTGAATATTAAGGAACAGTTCCTGGATTATTTGCGGTCGATTCGCAACGGCATAACCGCCGAACACGTCGCGGGAATTCGCGAGGTGTATGGGGACGACCATTTGCATGATGTACCCGCAGCGCAAGCCAAGCCCATTGTCCAACACTAACCGAATCCGCCGCGTTAGAGGGATTGAATTTGGCGAGCTCGTACTTGAATTCTGCAAAGATAAAGTGATCCTTCTCGCCAGAGGCAAAAACGAACACTTCACTCTGGAATCTGGCGAGAATTCAGGAATCCTTGACTTCCACTATACTTGGCGAGACCCCAACGGCATCGAGCATCACGAGCCGCTATTTGCGATGAAGACGGTTGATATCCCCGCCCTTCTCGCAGAACTTACGCCAGAAACAATGAACATCTTCCAAATTGTCCGCCGCCTAAGGATCGGCTGGCTCTATCGAAATTGCATTGACATAGTCACAGGCGTTGATCCCATCACTGACGAAGACGTTCTGGGTATCAGCACGCGCAGGCACCGCCGAAAACGCATCGTGATTGATGAAGAAGCAGTGAGGCAACGCGCTTGCCTTCTTGAAGATCCGGATGATATTTGGAATCTCCCTGATGCCACCTTTTCACTGGTAGCTGCCGGGCGAAAGATAGGAGTGGGAATGAAGCTCACTGATCGCGCTCGTTTCACGCGTTTGTACTGGTTTAGACTGCGCGATCTATCACGGGTCTCTCGCGCATTCCAGGATCATTGCATCTGCATCCAAGTACTCAATACCAAGGAGCGAAATGCGGGACCTACAGGAACTCTAAGATCTTGCCATTGAAAAATGTTGTTTGAACGCGATAATGTATTCTATCGTCAAAAATAGCTGGTTCTTCGGAAACCGCCACGCTCTGCGTCTTCGAGCGCACGCAAGTCGTTTACTTCCGAGAAGCCGTTTCTGGCCAACCGGTAAACAGTGATCGTTTGCTGGACACAAGTCCGTTTGAACTAAGCCGCTGGCGCGGCGGACGCTACCGCGTGGTCAGGCCCAGCATTGTTGCCCGTGTAAGGTTTGGGTCACAAGGAGGTCACTGTGACCCATCTCAGAAAGCTGATGCTGGAGGAACTCCAGCGTCGCAACTACGCTCAGAACACGGTTCGTTCCTACATCCATGCGGTGGAGGATTTTGCGAAGTACTTCCGCCGTTCGCCGGACCGACTCGGTCCAAACCACATCCGCGAATACCAGGTTCACCTGTTTCGTGATTGTAAACTCTCCGCGGCCACCATCGAAGGTCGCACTGCCGCTCTGCGTTTCCTCTTCGTCAAGACACTCCGGCGACCGTATCTCCCCGATCACATTCCGTTCCCGAAGCGTCGGAGGCGGATGCCCACGGTACTGAGTCAGGAAGAGGTGGCGCGACTCATTGATTCCGCTCAAAACCTAATGCACCGCACCATGCTGATGATGCTGTAAGACTATGCTTGCGACCGAGAGGTGTAGCGTTCGCTTGCGATCATCGCCCTTGTGCTGGCGGTTTTCGCGACACAATCCGCTCTAGCTCAGGCTTTCAGCGTAATCTACACATTCAGTGGAGGCTCGGACGGGAATGGACCTACGGGTTTAATCATGTCACCGTCGGGGAACTTGTACGGGACAACCTCCACGGGAGGGACGTGGCGGAACGAGCCTGGTTTCGGAGTTGTGTACAAGATGGACCCGATTACAGGTGTGGAGAAAGTTTTGACCACATTTACGGGCGTTCTCGGAGACGGGGCAAATCCAGTAGGAACATTGGTGCGAGATTCGTCAGGAAACCTGTACGGCACGACCGTGGATGGCGGTGCTCATAAGCAGGGAACGTTGTATGAAATAACTCCGACCGGAGAAAAAATCGGACAGCTGGTGTTTGATGGGGCCAATGGGGGAACTTCTTTCGCGGGGCTGGTTCTAGACAAGAAAGGTAATCTTTACGGCACAACGTCCGCCGGTGGAACCACTGGTAACGGAGTGGTTTTCAGGCTTCATATAAGCCCTCGCAAGGACACGGTGCTTTACAACTTTACAGGTAGCGGCGGGGACGGTTCGGACCCCATCGGAGCCTTACTCCGCGATGCTGCGGGTAATCTATATGGCACCACTCCGATAGGAGGAATTTACGGTGGGGCTTGTGGCTCCAAAGGCTGTGGAATTGTCTTCAAGATAGAACCGTCCGGCACGGAAACTGTGCTCTACAGCTTTTCGGGAGGATCGGACGGAGCTAACCCTCAATACGCAACCCTTATATGCGACACAAAAGGGAATCTCTACGGCACGGCGAGCGCGGGAGGCGATTCCAACCTCGGAGTCGTATTTAAGCTAAACAAAAAGGGCAAGGAAACCGTTCTGTACAGCTTTATGGGCGGCGCGGATGGAGCATCGCCATACTCAGGTGTAATTCGCGATCAGGCTGGAAATCTTTACGGATCAACGCTGCAAGGCGGCGGCACGGGCTGTTCCGATCAGATGGGTTGCGGAACGATATTCAAGTTAAGCACCACTGGGGGGGAGACTATTCTGCACCGCTTCACCGGAGGAAGTGACGGGGCGTACCCGTGGGGTTTGCTGCAAGACGCGGCGGGCGACCTCTACGGAACGACCGGGAACGGGGGCGGGGGGAACAAGAAGATATGTGGCACAGAAGGCTGCGGAGTCTTATTCAAGATCACGCCTTGAATCTTCTCATTCGCTTCGAGAGATGAATACTGTCCGCCCAAATCGAAGAAACAGTCTGCACGCTTCTCAAGTGACGTTATCAGGCCATTTCACTCAAATCCCCTCAGGGAAGGTAGATGAGCGTAATCGAGATTTATCGTAAAGTGACCTGCTATTTCGGCGGTGATGCCGACCTCTGAAAGAGGATTACATTGTGGCCTTCGGGATCGTGGAGAACAGCCCATGCACTTTCGGATTGAACCAGTTTGTCTTGCCCTATCGCTGTAATGGCCGATCCTAGGTCAGGAACCTCAAAGAAGAGAACCGCTTTGTCTTTTGAGGGGTAGGACTCAGCCCCCTTCCGCTCAAGGCAAACAAAACCTTCGCCACCATCAAATTTGACGTGGTGTCCGACCTGCTCATCAGCAATCTGAAGTCCGAGCGTTTCGAGATAGAACGCTTTTGCTCTCTCCAGATTGTCAAAGTAGAGTTCAACACCGACGAATTGCGCATGGATCGGCTGCATTAAAGTCGTCCCCTAGGTCGAGTATAGTGCCTCGACAGTGCGCCGTGCCGGGACCTCACGGACGAAGCCAGCCCATCGCGTTTACAACTGGGTCAATGAGCGATATCGCGATTGTTCGCCAATTGACTAATGGCCCCGTAGTTTCCGGCTAGCGACAACCCGACCAGTCACGGGCGGAATCACCGGTTGAGCATTATTGTGCAGGCGTTGCACCGTAGGCTGGGCTCGCCATTGGCTTTGGCTTTGCACCCATGATCAGTAGCCAGAGCATGAACGCCTGTTCGCCGAAGTGGAACGGCCGCATCCATCCGTGGGCGAGTGCCCCGTAGCGTGGTAGTACCAACGACGTAAGACTGCTTATCAGAAAGGCGAAGCAATTCGCCATCAGCGCCACCCCCAGGATGCGGGGAAGAAACCTCGACCGGTACACTAGGAACCCAAGTGGAAACAGCCAAAGGCCCCAAAATATTCCGGCGACATCAAATCCGTACCCATGCACATTGAGAAAAAGCATAGCTAATGCATCGCGCTGAGGCTGGTCCCACAAGGAGAGGAAATCAGCTCCTCGCACCAGAACGAGGGCGGCGATGGCGTTTAACTCATTCAGAAACGCTATCGGGATTGCGATCAGAATCAAAGTCAACATGCACAATGCGTTCCGGTGGTTGACCGCCTTCAACAGGTCGTACAGAGCTAGGGCGACAAAGACAAATAGGGCCTCGCCGATGAGGTGTGCAGCAATGCCGAGACGAAACAGTGTCTCAGAAGCGACGATGTTGCGGGCGGTGTCCAGCGCATTTCCATCCACGATCAACTTGCTGGGAACGTACAAGAGGCCGAAGATGCCCACGATTGACGCGAGTACGTATAGCAAGCCCGCGATCCTACCTGGGTTGTTGGTGAAACGCATAGGTTTGCCCCCGGAGTCTAAGGCTTAGATACGGCAACGGCTGCCCGACGGTTCCAAGGGAAAGGGTAGTCTCTCGTGGCACTCGACGAGCGAGTGGCACATGCCGGACGAGCGTCTCCATCTTCTCTCGCCTTATGTCAGAGGTGCTATTTCGGGGCGATTGCTCTTCGCGGAACCGCCACAATCCGAAAGCCGATGCTGAGGGAGGAATGGTCCTCAACGTCTCGGTTTCTCCTGGTGGCACGCTCATGGACGGCATCGCAGTAATAACAACCACCGCGTGTGGGACGCGTGTCGCCGGTCGGTGCTCCCTGCGGGTCGGTCACAGGATCCGTGGGATACGGACCAAACCAGCCCTGGCACCACTGCCAGACGTTTCCCAGCATGTCATAAAGACCGAAGTTATTCGGCTTCTTTTGTCCAACGGGATGGGTCGTGCCGCTGGCGTTGCCCTTATACCAGGCAATGGAATCGAGGGGCCCGTAGGTCTCGCCAGTGCTGCCAGCCCTAGCCGCATATTCCCACTCCGCTTCTGTTGGTAGGCGGAGCGTCCAACGGGTTTGCATGGCGTTTGCTTTTGCCAAGAAGGACTGGACATCCTTCCAACTGACCTGCTCAACTGGAGCATCGGGACCGGCTGACCGGTTGCCGGATGGGTTGTTGCCCATCACTTCCTGCCATTGCTTCTGAGTGACATCGAACTGACCTATCCAGAAATCCTTGCTGATGGTGACTTGGTGCAGGGGTTGCTCCACGTCATTGCGGGGAGCACAGGCTGGGCAGGGCTTCCAGGCATCGTCAGCATGAATGACTTGATTGGAACCCATCCTGAAGGTACCGGCGGGGATCTTGACGATGATGACACGAGCCTTGCCGAGATCAATGAAGTCGGACTGCGCCGAAGAGCTGCCAGTGAGAATCAGCGCAGTCAAAGCTAGGATAGTTGAGCGACATGCAGCCATCGCACGCTCCTTAGAGCAACTGTAGTGTTTAAGACGGTGCGCAGGCAAACTGTTGCAATCAGGTCGGCATGACCGGACTCCGGTCCCACGAGGCATGAAAAGAGGGCTCTATGCCAACCCCTGTTTGTAGTGATTACGGCTCTTTTCTAGGGAGGCGATTACGCTCAAAACCCCGGTCGCCGGGGGTCAATAAGTGCTATCGGGATGTTACGCCAATTGAGGCTTTCGACGCCTAGCCAACTTGCTCCCTTCATTGACTTGCCCTACCTGCAGTCCTAAGATTTCCCCTTGATGATCGGCCAGAGCATCTCGCATTACCGCATCGTTGAGAAACTCGGCGGCGGCGGCATGGGCGTGGTGTACAAGGCCGAGGACATCGAACTCGGCCGCTTCGTCGCACTGAAGTTTCTTCCTGGAGATGTCGCCCAAGACCCACAGGCTTTGGAACGCTTTCGGCGAGAGGCACGCGCTGCGTCCGCCCTCAATCATCCCAACATCTGCACGATCTACGAAATCGGCAAACACGATGGTCGTTCTTTCATCGCTATGGAGTTTCTCGATGGTGTGACCCTGAAACACCGCATCGCTCGGCGTCCACTGGAAACCGAACTGACTCTATCGCTCGCCATCGAGGTCGCCGATGCACTGGACGCTGCCCACTCCAAGGGGATCGTTCATCGCGACATCAAGCCGGCCAATATTTTTGTCACCGAACGCGGCCACGCCAAGATTCTTGATTTTGGCCTGGCAAAAGTGACACCCCTCCTCGGCAATGTGGAACAGGCGAGCGCGGCGGCGCTGTCAACTATGACTATCGAAGGGCGCCTGACCAGCCCGGGAACGGCGGTAGGAACCATTGCCTATATGTCGCCGGAGCAAATACGAACCAAGGAGTTGGATGCCCGCACCGATTTGTTCTCGTTTGGAATCGTCTTGTACGAGATGGCAACCGGGACGTTGCCGTTTCGTGGTGAAAGCACAGGAGTGATTCTCGAGTCCATTCTGAACCGGGCGCCGGTTCCTGCGGTGCGATTGAACCCTGACCTGCCAGTTGAACTGGAACGAATCATCAACAAGTCTCTGGAAAAAGACCGCAACCTGCGCTATCAGCATGCTTCTGAATTGCGCACCGACCTGCAACGGCTGGAACGAGACACGAATCCCGGCCGCCAAGGTCCAGCCTTTGCCGAGGCAGTAATAGCCGCACCCTCTGCTCCCCAGTCAGCACACAACGCAAGCAATTCCACCCAGCCTGCAGCTAAACAGCTCAAGTGGGGAGGGCGCGGAGGGTTGACGGTCGCCCTGATCGTTCTTGTTGCCGCTGGCATCGGCATGTATTTCGTCTTTCACCACCCGAGTACCATCCCCTTCCAGAACTTTGCGATTACTCAGATCACGAACAGCGGAAAGTATCTTGCAGCGGCGATCTCGCCGGAGGGTAAGTATCTCCTCAGCGATGTGGACGACAATGGCAGGCAGAGCCTGTGGCTGCGCAACATACCAACCAACAGTGACACGCAGGTGGTCGCACCCGCGGACGCCACTTACCAGAGCCTCACATTTTCATCTGACGGCAATTACATCTACTTTCTTAAGGCAGTATCCAGTACAGGCGAAAGGTTCGATCTCTTGCGAGCGCCTGTGTTAGGTGGCGTGCCGCAAATCGTGGTGCGAAACGACGACTCCGGAGCCAGCTTTTCGCCAGACGACAAGCGCATGGCCTTCGTGCGCGGGAATGATCCGGAACCGGGAAAATTCTCATTGCGGACGAGCAATCTGGATGGCACGGACGAAAAAGTCATCACGACCGGGCCGGGCTCCTTTTTCCCAAGTCTCGTCGCGTGGTCGCCCGTCGGTAGTCAGATAGCTTTGGTTAATATCGGTCCCAGTCCGGGGAATGTCTCGATTCAGCTCCACGACATGATTTCCTCGAAAGGCCGAACTCTGGCCCGGTTCGATGACCGGCCTGTCGGTAATGTCGTCTGGATGCCCGACCGCCGCGGCCTTCTCGCCACTTATGCCACCAATATTGGGTTTGTTACCCGCGACCAGATTGGTTTCGTCTCCAACCCAGCGGGGCAATTTCATAGCATCACCAAGGACACGAATAGTTATGAGACGCTTACCCTGTCTGCGGATGGAAAGACACTGGCAACGGTACAGCAGAAAACCACGCAAACCCTCTATCTCATGCCCGCCAAGGGCTTCGCTGGGAATCCTCCCAATCCGGCGCCCGCGCAGAGCAAGAACGCAGCTATGTTCGGCTGGGCGAGAAATGGTGATCTTTACTTCGGAGACGGTGGCAACTTGCTGCGAATGTCAGTCGACGGCAACAATAAAACCACGCTTCTCAGTGATCCCTCTTCAAATATTATTCACCCAATCGGCTGTCCCGGCGGGCGTTATATCTTGATCACGTGGTCGAATCATAACGCGAATAAGATGACCGACATCTGGCGCGTAGAGACTGATGGCTCAAATCCGAAGCGGCTAACGTCCGCGGTAACCGATGTCGGCGGGATCTGCTCGCCAGACGGCGAGTGGGTTTATTACACAAACATAGATAACTTACATGTTTTTCGAGTGCCCATCGACGGCGGGACTCCCGAGCCAGTGCCAGGTACTGGCGGTCTGGCCAGCTTACCGGGGCTTGACTTCTCAGCCGATGGCAAGCTTCTAGTATTCTTCATGCCGAGCAAAGATACCAGACTTACCACAGGGAAACTTGTTCTGGTTCCGCTCGATGCCGGGCTCAAGCCGCAGGTCAGATTCCTTGATCCTGACCAACGTTTCGTGACGTCCCCCAAATTTGCGCCCGGCAGAAAGGCGCTGGTTTATATCATCCACGAAAAGGGCACGGACAACCTATGGCTGCAACCGCTTGATGGCTCACCCGGCCATCAGATCACCAATTTTCAAGGCGACGCGATCCAGTACTATCAGTTTGCGCCCGACGGCAAGACCCTCGGGGTTATGCGCACCCACACCGAATCCGACGTCGTGCTCCTGCACGATACAGGCTCGTCGCTGCAATGACGCGGTCCTAAGTTCCCGTAGCTCCTTAGGACTGAAAAGACGCCGACCCGGATATCCCCATCCTGAAAGAAGCCAAGGCGGAGTACGCGAGGCTGCAATAGGCAGAAAAAGTCATTCCTCGCAATCTGCGTGGACCGATAACTGTCGTTAGCAGGCGATAGCGCTCAAATCCCCTCAGGGAAGGCAGATGAGTGAAATCGCGATATTTCGGCAACAACGTGATAGTTCCGAGTTCAGTGCCTGCTGCTCACAAAGCCCTCCGTAAGGCCGAAATGTCCTGACTTGTCCCGTGATGTCCCTTGCCAGAGGAAGGTTCCTGTAGTATGGTCCGCCACGGTACTCGTGAACGCTTCAGACAGTTCCATTCCCTCACTGTCTTTTTCGCCCGAGATCGGCGGACTCCCCGAAAGATCCGCGAAGCGCCGGAAAGATCCTTTGCACTCTCAGGAGGTTCTATGAATTACGCCCGGCAACAAGATAAGCCCTTTAGCATGATGGTGGCATGTGTGGCCGCGATGGTTGTACTCACCCTCACCGGGACAACGATCCCGGCTCAGGCCCAAACCTATAAAGTGCTTTACCAGTTTCCCATCAACGGCCCAGAGCCACAGTGGCCAGGAGGCCCCCTCACGCAGGGACGGAATGGCGATCTCTACGGCTGGTCATACGAAGGCGGCGTGAACAACGATGGCTCGCTGTGGAAAACAACCCCCTCGGGATCGGTGAGTGTGCTCTACAGCTTCACTGCCACTAACGGGCCGGATTGCCAAAACGGCATGACCCTTGGCACCGATGGCAACTTCTACGGCACAGCTCTTGCCAGCTGCACCGGCGCCGGGTATGTGTTCAAGCTCACGCCCAGTGGAAATCTCACCGTACTGCACACCTTTACTGGCGCTCCTGACGGAGATAACCCCGGACCGTTGACCCTGTACACCGACGGAAATTTCTACGGTGTCACCAACAAGGGTGGCGCGAATAACTATGGCACGGTGTTTAAGATCACGCCGACCGGCACGTTAACCATCCTCTATTCGTTCGACGGCACCAACTATTTCGCCAACCCAACTTACGGTCTGACCGTGGGCAACGACGGCAACTTCTATGGCACCCAATGGGGAGGCAACGGGCTCGGAAGCGTCTTCAAGATAACCCCGGCCGGCGTGCTAACCGTTCTCCACACCTTCACTGGCAATCCCGACGGGGCTGAGCCAGCTAGCGGCGTCATCCAGGGGAAGGACGGCAACTTCTACGGAGACACCGAGTATGGCGGCGCGTACGGCTACGGGACGCTCTTCAAGATGACTCCCTCGGGCACGCTGAAAATTCTCTACAGCTTTAATTCCAGCACGGATTACGCGACCAATCCGACAGCGCCATTGTTGCAAGCGACGGACGGCAATTTCTACGGCGTCCTCGTCAGTAGGTTTCAAGATCTCTTCAGATTCACGGCCAGCGGCACCTTAACCGTTCTGGAGAAGTTCGTTCTCCCGGGCGGCGTGTACCCTTACTGGCCATTGATCCAGGATACGAACGGGATTCTTTACGGGCTGCTTCAGCAGGGCGGCACGGTTAACGGAGGCGAGTTCTACAGTCTAAACATCGGCGCAAAGCCGTTCGTCAGTTTGGTGTCCACCTCGGGCAAAGTAGGCTCGCAGATCGGCATTCCGGGCCAGGGCTTCAGCAAATCCTCGGTGGTGAAGTTCGGCGGGGTGCAGGCTACGACGTTGACGCTAGAGGGAACGAAATACATTTCGGCGACGGTGCCCGCGGGAGCGATTGACGGCAAAGTCACCGTGACCACGGGATCAACGGAGCTCACAAGCTTACAGACTTTTATCGTTCACAACTCCTGGAGCAACGGCGCGGCGATGCCCATCGCTCTCATGGGTGCCGCCGCAGGAGCGATTGGGAGCGACGTCTATGTCGTCGGTGGGTACACCTTAAACGGTGCTGTCGGGAACAACCAAATCTACAACCCCGAGGAGAACACGTGGACAACCGGCGCTTCCGACCCGAACCCGCGCGCGTTCACGGCTTATGCCGTGGTCAATAAAAAGCTGTACATGTTTGGCGGCAGCAATGGCTCCGCGCTTCTGAACATTGCAGAAGCTTACGATCCCGCCACTAATACTTGGTCAACGCTGGCTCCCGTGCCCTACGTCAGCGAAACCGCATCCGCAGTCGCTGACAAGGACGTCATTTACGTGATTGGTGGCCAGGACTACAGCGGCTATCTGACGACCGTCGAAAGCTATAACACCACGACCAATACATGGACTGCAGAGGCCCCTCTGCCGGACGCGCAAGGCTGGGCGGCCGTGGGTCTGCTGGGAACGACGGTCGTGGCGGCGGACGGATCTAACGGCTCCATCAACCTCGGTATTAACCAGGGCTACAACGTCACGAACAACACGTGGTCCGAACTCACGCCCGATCCTACCCCCCGCGTACCTGGATGCTATGGGGTTATTAATGGGAAGTTATACGTCGCTGGCGGCCTTACCCAAACGATGATCACCCTGAACGAAGCCTACAACCCAGGAACGAAAAAGTGGGCCACCCTCGCACCGATGCCGGAGGCTCCCGGCCAGGCTGCCGGATCCGCGGCAGACGGCGGCAATCTATATTGCTTCGGAGGCGGCGTTTTTCTCACAAACGTTGACGACTACGTGTTGATTTATCAGCCCTAGACTTGCATTTAACCCCAGAGTACGCCCGCTGTGCCGAGTCACGGCGGGCCTCACGGTGAATTCCGATAACCAAGTAACAGCAGACGTACCGACGTGCCCAGAGGTCCTGCCAGAGTCGGAGTTGGAGAATAATAGTTTACGAAACCAGGCCTTTACACTCAGAACCCGGTGGCTCTCCCTGACCTGATGGGTTCTATGCCGCCTTTGCGGCCACGCTGCAATGAGCACCTTCGGAATCGACGAACTGCGCCAGCAACCCGCCGAAATCCTGCTTTGTTGGCGGAATGCTGAAGAGCACGCCTTGCGCGCTCATGTCCCAGCTTCTGTCCCGGTTCCACCTGCGTGGGCGGAGCAGAACCGGCTGCAGGCGTAATTTTTGACAAGGTGGGGAACCTGTACGGCACGGCGGCAGGGGGCGGCGCTTACCAGAACGGAACTGTTTTCGAGTTGACACCGAAGCATGGCCAGTGGACGGAGAAGGTGCTGCACACCTTCACGGGCGGCAAAGACGGAGGTACTCCCAATGCTGGCCTAATGTTTGATGCGGCTGGGAACTTGTACGGCACGACTGTTGAGGGCGGCTCTTGCAATGTCGGTGCTGTTTTCGAGTTGATACCCAACCACGGCAAGTGGACAGAAAAAGTGCTGCACAGCTTCAACTGCAACGGAACCGACGGAATCAAGCCTGAAGCCGGCCTGATTTTCGATGCTGCTGGGAACTTGTACGGCACAACCCTATTGGACGCCACGAACAGTGCTGGCACTGTTTTCGAGTTGCTGCCCAGCAGGAGCAAGTGGGCGGAGAAGGTGCTACACCGATTCAGCACGAAGGACAAGAATGGCTACTGGCCCTCGGCCAGCCTGATCCTTGACAAGGCCGGGAACCTGTACGGCACGACTGCCGTGGGCGGGAGCACAGGGTGCTTCGGCCACGGTTGTGGAACCGTTTTCGAGTTGATACTCAACCAGGGCAAGTGGACGGAGAAGGTGCTGCACACCTTCGTACCTGACGGCAAGGATGGGCGTCAGCCGGTCGCCAGTTTAATTTTCGACCCAGCCGGAAATCTTTACGGCACAACTAGCAACGGTGGCACTTACCGCGACATCGGTACCGTATTCGAACTGACACCGACAGCGGATGGGATCTGGACAGAGAAGGTTATCCATAGCTTCGGCAATGGCAACGACGGTGCCCTGCCCGTCGCTGCGCTGGCGCAGGATGCCGCCGGGAACCTTTACGGCACAACCGCCCAGGGCGGCACATTGAGCCAACAGTGCTATCCTTCCGGCTGCGGTACCGTGTTCGAGTTGGTCCACAAAGACGGTATATGGACGGAGAAGGTGCTGCACGCCTTCAACAGCTCGGACGGAGTCGCGCCGGAGGCTGGCCTTATTTTCGACCCGGCTAGGCACCTTTACGGCACAACCTTCCAGGGTGGAACGAACTATTCTGGCACTATTTTCGAGATCACGCCGTAATCAAGTCGAGCAAGGTTAGCCCAATTTCTCGCTCCGTAAAGGGAGGGTGTCAAGTCCAGCTCCTTCGACTGATGACTGTTGTAACATCCCGATTTCACTCATTGACCCCCGCGACTGGCGGATTTGAGTGAAATGGCCTGGTTTCAACAGTTACCTTGTGGTTCCGCTGGGATAGCCGAATAATAAGCACCATGACGCAACAAGGCACTGGAGAGCCTTGAGCGCAGGCAGTTGGGTTCTGCAGGCCACCCCGAATGACGTTCGTTACAGGACCCGGGCCGCGAGCGTGTTGTGGGTGATGGTGATGGAGTCGCTGCTAGGGCTTTCGCCAGCAGTCCGATTCCTTTCCTTTGCCGCCCAGCCAAGAAAGCGGGAGCTTCGGCAGCTCCCACCAGAGTTGTGCTACGTGCGCTTGGTTCTACTGCTTGACGGCGGTTCCCTCGTGAAACTGTCCGGCATCGGTGGCGTCCACAATATTAAAGACCGTAGAGCTCGGATTCACCTGGATGTTCAGGGTGAGGGTGGTGCCTTCGATAATGAGCTCCGCCGTACCGCTGCCGTCCGAGTTGAGAGAGGTAATGGTCAAGGTCTGGTTGCTGTCCTTGCCGTTTCCACATTTGGACGTGTGGTAGAGATATTCGACGTCGGTTGCTGCGCCGCCAGAATTGAGGGTAAAGGTAAGGAGCTGAGTTCCTACTCCGCAATCGGCACTGCTGAAGAGTGTTGCCTGCCATGTTCCCGCAAGGCTGGCGAGTGTCACTGGCTTCTTGCTCGCGGCAGTTGCCGACGGAACCACGATTAGGGTGACAAGCGCCAGTGCAGCCAGAAGCGCCCGTAGTTTGTTTTGGGTATTGTTCGCTTTCATATTCATTCTCCTTTATTTTGTCTCTTACTGCCGGTTTCTTTGGTAAACCGCGTTCGAAGTCATGCTCTGAGTCTGCAAGCTACGCTGAGCAGGCGCGTTCTCACTTCGACCTCATTAGTGACTCCAGGCAAATCAACAGTGTGCCATCTGCCGCCTCCGACCAGTGCCATCCCCGGCCATCCCCGCAGCCGGGTAACACTGCTTGCAGCTTCGGGGTCCGCGCCTCACCACCTAGGAGCGCGCCTGCGTCGTTCAGCGTCACCACGTTCACCTCGCGGCCACATTCCACGCACCAGGCACGCCGAGCGCGTGAGTTGCGGATGACCAAAATCTGTTCGGTTTCGACCGTGATCTCCGTCCTTTTGTAGCCGTTTGCTGTACGCCTGGAAACCTTTGCCCAACGAAGAAACTCGTGATAAATTGGTCGCCACATCGGGCTCAATTTCCTGGCAGCTCACCAACGGCAGCGATCTTGCCAAAACGGTGCGCGAAAAGTCCTCAAACGAGGTTTCAATTAGTTCTTGAGGAACTTGAGATTGGCTAAACCAGCGAAAGAACGATACTTCTACGAGTTCGGGCCCTTCCGAATTGATCGCGACCGCCGTCAGCTTCTGCGCGAAAATCGGCCGGTAACCTTGCAGCGGAAGACCTTCGACATCCTTTTTGTGCTAGTCGAAAACTCGGGCAAGGTCGTTCCCAAAGACGATCTGTTGAAGGCAGTGTGGCCGGACGCGTTCGTTGAGGAATCGAATCTGTCGCAACACATCTTTGTGCTGCGCAAGACTCTCGGCGATGGGATCGAAGAGAAGCGCTATATCGTGACCGTGCCGGGACGGGGCTACCGATTCACGGAGAAAGTGAGGTCACTCCCCGAAGAGGACGATATAGTGTCAGCGCGTAGCTCGATCACTCGTGTAGTGATTGACGAGGAGAGTTGCCCCAAACCTGCGCTCGCTGTACCCACAGGGAGGCGCCAGTTCCGCTCAATTGCCGTGTTGTTGATTATATTCGTTCTGGTATTTGCGGGTTTCCGGGTTTGGCGGCACGCTCTTTCCAAAGGCCCGGTCAGTCCCGCCAGGGTAATGCTGGCGGTGCTGCCCTTCCAAAATCTTACCGGAGATCCCGAGCAGGAGTACTTCGCCGATGGCCTGACCGAAGAGATGATCACGCAACTCGGCGGGTTGCGCCCGGATCAATTGGGTGTGATTGCAAGAACGTCAGTCATGGGTTACAAGCATGGCGACAAGCGCCTGGACCAGATCGGCCGCGAACTCTCGGTGCAGTATGTGGTAGAAGGAAGTTTTCGCCGTGCCGGGGACCGTCTTCGTGTCAGTGCCCAGCTCATTCAGGTGAAAGACCAGAGTCATCTTTGGGCCCAGGATTATGATCGCAGGCCGCAGGACATCCTTACGGTGCAGGACGATGTGTCAATTGCGGTGGCGCAGGAAATCCAGCTGCGCTTGACCCCACAACAGCAAACGGACCTGGCACGCGGACGAACCGTTGATCCTGGCGCTCATGAAGCCTATCTGAAGGGCCGCTACTTTTGGAACAAGCGAGTCGAGGATGGGTTCAGAAAGGCCGTCGAGTATTTCGACCAGGCCATCGCGAAAGATCCGAATTATGCCCAGGCCTACGCAGGTCTCGCCGATACCTACGTCCTGCTTGGAAGTTACGGCTTCGTACCACAAAAAGAAGCAATGCCAAAGGCCAAGGCCGCCGCACAAAAGGCTCTTGCCATTGACGACCAGCTCGCTGAGGCGTACACATCGTTGGGCCTGATTTCTGAGCAGTGGGATTGGAATTGGACGGAGGAAGAAAAGGACTATAAGCGGGCCATCGAGCTAAACCCGAACTACTCGGTCGCCCACCATTGGTATGGGGACACCTATCTCATACTTGTGGGTAAGATAGACGAGGCAATCGCTGAACTTCGAAAGGCCCACGAATTGGATCCCCTGTCTAGCGTCATTGCCACCGACCTTGCCAAGCGTTTGTCAGATGCCCACAGGTATGATGAAGCAGTCGCTCTGTTTCAGAAGACGCTGGACGTGGATCCTGATTTCGTACCGGCGCGGCACTACTTAGCACAGGCGTATGAGCGGATGGGGCGGTATCCAGATGCAATCGCCGAGGTCAAGAAGGTAAAGTCCTGGGAGACTCTCGTTTACATGCTCGGGGAGCTAGGCCATATTTATGCTCTCCAGGGCCGAAGGCAGGAAGCACTGGAAATCGCCGCCGAATTGCAACAGCGTTCCGCGCAGCGGTACACGGACCCTATTTTTCTCCCCAAAATTTACGCCGCTCTTGGAGAGAACGACTTAGCCTTGGTCTGGCTGGAGAAAGCCTACGAACAGCGCTCCGTGGGCATGCTTTTACTAAGACACGATCCGGATTACGATCCCCTCCGTTCCGATCCCCGTTTTCAGTACCTGATTCGCCGGGTTGGTTTACCGTGATCGGTACAGATCACTGCGATTCGGTAAGCACCTGGGAACCACAATCAAGCTTCTTATCCAGTCACGCATCCTCTCCTTGTTGGACCAGCCTCAGCGGATGCATTAGCTATGCTTTTTCTCAATGTGCATGGGTACGGATTTGATGTCGCCGGAATATTTTGGGGCCTTTGGCTGTTTCCACTTGGGTTCCTAGTGTACCGGTCGAGGTTTCTTCCCCGCATCCTGGGGGTGGCGCTGATGGCGAATTGCTTCGCCTTTCTGATAAGCAGTCTTACGTCGTTGGTACTACCACGCTACGGGGCACTCGCCCACGGATGGATGCGGCCGTTCCACTTCGGCGAACAGGCGTTCATGCTCTGGCTACTGATCATGGGTGCAAAGCCAAAGCCAATGGCGAGCCCAGCCTACGGTGCAACGCCTGCACAATAATGCTCAACCGGTGATTCCGCCCGTGACTGGTCGGGTTGTCGCTAGCCGGAAACTACGGGGCCATTAGTCAATTGGCGAACAATCGCGATTACACTCATCTGCCTTCCCTGAGGGCAGGGCTCTTCGAGCGAGCGGATGAGCTGATGTACCTGTGCAAGACAAGCGGCCCGGGCCGCGCCTCAATCGACCAGTCAGATCCGGTTGCGGAGCCTAGAGTGAGACGCACTGACACGCGGTCGTAATCGCGGCCTCTTGAATCGAATTAGCGGTCAACTGTCGCAAAATCTCGATAGCACTCCGTCGAAAGTCGCGCGTAACCTGCTTGGAATCAATGAACCTTAGGAGCGCACTTTCATCCCTATGGGTGGGTCGCAGGCCCATGGGAACTCATTGATCTGGACGCGGGTCGGCTAATTCCTCAAAGAGTGTACTCGCCCGTTTTCGTCAGCCATGGGTTACGATTACCTGCCTGATTTCGTCAGCTTACATTAGGCAGAATGAGTCGGAGGTTCGACGTGCCCCCTCGGACGAACTTTCATCCCTTCCCCCAGCAAACTAATAATTAGGATCGTGACCTGTGGAGCTGGTGAGTCTAGTGGATAAACTTAATAACTGGGGCATCCGAAACGGAGAACAGGCAAAGAGGAGTTGCGCGGACGGGAAAGTCCGCGCAACCTGCCATCGCGAATCGGGTCTTCTGTTCTAAGGAGTCACTGAGAAGACCGTTCCATATAACGTGTATGCCCCTCCGCCTACAGTCGTTCCGTACAAGTATCCTCCAGGTCCAAAGATCAGAGGCGCAGCTGGACTCTGGCCGTCGCCGTTGCCATAGGTGAAGGTGTGGAGCACTTTCTCCGTCCAATCGCCGCCCGAGGGTACCAGCTTAAAGACGACCCCCGACGGGTGATTCGGATCTCCAGCCGTGAAGGTTGTACCGTAGATGTTCCCCTGGCTGTCCATGATAACCGTAGCGAACGGAGATGCTCCGTCCGCGCCACCCTGGAAGGCATACAACACCTGTTCGTACCATTTACGGTTGGCGTATCCGAGCTCGAAGACTACGCCACAGCCGGTGCTATACAGCATCTTGCAATCGTTCCCATTGCCACCTGTCGAGGCCGTGCTGTAGAGGTTCCCGGTCGCATCAAGAAGCACGCTCGCCATGGGATAAGCTCCGTCGGAACCACCGGTAAAGCGATGCAGCACAGATTCCTTCCACGTCGTCTCTCCTGGCGTAAGCTCGAACACTACACCGCAGCCATAGCCTGAAGTGCAGCCGGTGGTGCCTCCGTAGTTGGTGGTTCCATACAGGTTTCCAGCGCTATCGAAGATAAGACTGGCCACGGAAGCTGCTCCATCGCTGTCGCCTCTGAAGGCGTAAAGGTCGGTTTCTTTCCAGCCACCCTTGGTTAGGGCCAGCCTGTAAACTGTGCCTCCGCAGCCCGGCTTATCGCAGCCCCAATACGTGTTCGCGGATGGGGCGCGGGTGCGGGCACGGAGCGGGCCGCCGACAAGTCCGGGCGCCCAAGTCGTGCCGTACAGGTTTCCTGCTTTGTCGATTACCAATCCGCCGGTGGGAATTACGCCCTTAGTTTTTCCAGGGACAAAGGAGTAAACCGTTGTAAACTCCCACCCGTTCTTGCCGGGAGATAGTTCGAAAACAACTCCACAGCCCAAGCCTGTGTTTGTACATTTCCCTTTGCCACCAACCTCTGCTGTCCCGTAAACATTGCCAGCGCCGTCGAAGATCAGGCCGCTCACGGGACCCGCGCCATCGGATCCGTTGAAGTTGTGTAATACGGTTTCCTTCCAGCCACCGGCTTTGGTCCGCGACAACTCAAACACATTTCCCATCCCACTGGGGCCACCGTCAAACGTGGTGCCGTACAGATTCCCTTGCTGGTCGGCGACAACGCCGGCATCTACTGTGCTTCCATCCTTCTGATTGAAACTGAAAAGCACCTTCTCGCTTGTTTTAGCCCAAGCGAAGGAAGAACTGATCCCAGCAAGCATGACTAGCTGAATCCACTTAATTTTCATCTCATCTCCCCTCAAGAACGAGCGAATCTTCTGTGCGGTGCACAGCTACCCGTAAAACCTTTGACGCTTTATCAACAGAAAAGGTATCCATTTTGGACAACTTGGGCCGAGGAAAATAATTCGGCAACTAGACACCCACGGATGATCTCACACACCACACCGGCCCACATTGTTCATGGCACGTACGACCACACCGTGCCACCGTCGTAGGTGACGCCGAATAGCGTGCCTTTGGTAGTCCGCAAGACTTCGCTCCAGGGATTTGCCCCATCTGAACCTTTGCGGAAACTGTGCAGCAGAGTGAGCTTGCCTTTCGCGCTGAGCTGGTACAGTGTTCCGGCGTTGTGGGCGCCGCACCAGGCGGTGGTCCCATACAGGTTACCCTTGGAGTCCCGAGTCACGCCAGTCTGCAACCCGCACCCGTCCGACCTGCCCCCAGCAAAGCTGTGCAGGATGGTCTCCTTGGCCTTCTGGCTCACTTTCCATATATTCCCGTAGTTGTTAGAGTCACATCCGGAGGTCGTGCCGTAAAGGTTTCCGGTCTCGTCCTGCACCACGGATCCGCACGGATTGCAGCCATCTGACGCGCCGCCGGCAAAGCTGTGGAGTAGGGTAAACGTTCCATTCTTACTCAGCTTGTACAGCACTCCCTCGTCATAAGCGCCACCCCAAAGGGTCACGCCGTAAAGATTGCCGGATTTGTCCATGGTCAGATGTCCGTAGTGCGGGTTCCCACCGTCTGATGTCTCCCGGGTGAAGGTGTGCAGGAGAGTAAAGTTCCCTGCCTTGTCAACTTTGAATATCGTCCCGTAGCCGAGTTCGCCATAGCCACATCCAGCAGTGGTGCCATACAAATTTCCGGCTTCGTCCCTGACTAGGCCCTGGAATGGATAGCAGCCGTACGAGCCGCCGGTGAAGTTGTACAGCGCGGTCTCCTTTCCAGCGGTGTCGATCTTGAAGACAGCACCGTAGTAGTTGACGCCTCCGTTGTAGATGGCTCCATAGATGTTGCCTTTGCTATCGCGAATCACCGGTGTGAAGGGCCACTGCCCGTCCGGTCCCGAGAAGCTGTGTAGGACGGTCTCAGTTCCATCGGGGCTGACCTTATAAACCACACCGCAGCCGGCCGGAGCGAAGCAGTTCAGATCGCCGCCGTATACAGTGGTTCCATAAAGGTTGCCAGCCGGATCCTGAAAAACGCTGGCAAAGGGGCCATTTCCGTCCGAGGCGGCGGTAAAGCTGTAAAGTGTCGTGAAAGTCTGGGCGCGAGCCGGTCTCGCCGCAACAGCGACGAGGAAGCAAAGCGCGGACAGCACCACAGATTTTGCTGGAGTCATTGAGTTGCTCCGACCAATCAAGCCAATCGCCAGGGGGCTAACCGCTGATGGGATTGTAGTGGGTCGGAGCGGCGGGATCAACGAGGTCTTGGCAGGTCTGTTTTTCGGCAACCCGCGCCCCCCAAAATTCTCCTCGGTTTTCCTAACCTTGCGAACTTTCGTTGCTGTTGTAGCATCGCCATATCGCTCATTGGCCTTTGAGTGGGGTTTTGAGCGCTATCGCCTGGTTACAACAGTTACTACCGGTTCGCCCTCATCCGACCAGAATCGCGAATGGGACCCCGCTGAATCTCTGGCAAACTCTAGCCGAAATTCCGGCGCTGCAAATTTTGAATCCGCCGCACCTAAGGCCTAGTTCTTGAAGTATGGCTTGTTATTGAGAATTGTTGTAACGCCTTCCACAACACATTTGATATCAGTCTTTGGACAGATTCCACGGATGCCGATCTTCCGGGCTTCCTCGGCAAGCTGGGGCGAATAGTGCAGGGTGACCATCAGAATCGGCGTAGTCGGGAATCGCGACATGATCTCCTTCGCCGCGTCTAGTCCATTCCATGTAAAGGCATTTTAAAATCGAGCAGGATAACATCAAATTTCTCTTGATCGAATTTCGCAACGGCTTCCCGTCCGTCGGACGCCTCATCGCACACTTTCCAATCATCCTGGGTCTCCAGAAGGTTTCTCAATGTGCGACGCATCACAGCACTGTCATCCACAACGAGGATGCGGGTTCCGGGCGATCGACGGGCGTTCGATATCACAACTCTGTGACGCCAGTTCCGGCATGATTCGTTGAGAGATAATTCCTAGGCTTCTCCCCCTAAAGGGGTAAATCTTCGTTCAAACATCTGGTTTCCTGCGTGTTTGCTAGGCTGGGGGGACCATTCGTCGGCAACTGGGACTGAATCAGTTTTCTCCCAGTCCTTTATGCCACTTTAAGAGTCGCGTTGACCACCGTTCCCGATCCGTTGGATTGAATCTCCAAAGTGCCGCCAAGGCGTCTCAGCCGCTCTCGCATTCCAGCAAATCCGACGCCACCGCGGCCCGATTCAATCAGTTCGTGTTGTTTTTCCAGGGGTATACCCTTCCCGCTATCCTGAACCTGAACAGTCAGACGGTCACCTTCCTGATGCAGACGGATTGTAGCCGTGGTACTGCCGGAATGACGGTGGATGTTGGTCAAACATTCCTGAACGATCCGGAAGATGGCAATCTCCACTTCATCCGGCAGTCGGCCAAAATCGCTTGGGATTTCCAGATCCACCTTAATATTGCTACGTTCAGAGAAGCCATCCGCATACCAGCGAAGTGCAGAGGCAAGGCCGGCAATATCGAGGAGTGGTGGATGAAGCAGATGCGAGATGGTGCGAATCTCGCGCGAAACCTGTTCGACCAAGTGAGCATTCTCAGAAACGGCTCTGGCTCCGAGCGAATCGAGCTTATGGGACTGAGCGTGAACTATGGCAATATTCATGCCAAGGGCTGCAAGATTCTGGCCGACGCTGTCGTGCAGCTCGCGAGCCAATCGTCTGCGCTCCTCATCCTGCATAGACTGGAGACGCTGGGCAAACTCCATCTGCTGTTTCTGTGAGGTCAGGTCGGTGATCAGAACTCCGGTTGCCGATTTGTCTCGTGACAAAAGACTAAAAGAGAAATTGGTGGGAACGAGACTGCCGTCGGCGAGAAGCAGCCGTATTTCTCCTTCGTTCGATTCAGTCTGATTCTCCTGCAGCAACCTCTGGTAAGCGGGCCGATCTTCAGCAGCGACGAAATCCAGCAAGAGGCGACCGATGACGGTCTCTCGCGGAACGCCCAACAACTGTGCGAGGCTGAGATTGCAGTAAACGACACACCCGCGAGCATCCAGCATAGCCGCGCCCTGTTGCATTTTTTCGACCAGCGTGCTGTAAGGAAGATCAGAACCCTCCAGCGTGTAAACCCGATGGCCTTCCGGTTCCTCTACGACGAACGCGTCCACGGTGCCGTACTGAATGGCGCGCAGCGTCTGCTCGGCCTCTTCCATCAGTTGCCTGCTGCTGACCGTTTCGGGCAATTCGTTGCTCATAGGAACCTCATCAGTACAAATTCAATATAAATTGACTATTCGACTTCATTCTCCCATTGCAGTCGGACGGATTTGTAAACCGACCAAGGCCCGTTCCGTGTCACGAAGATCGCCCACGATTTTGCGTAGTGGTTGGGGTAACTTCCGCACCAACGTGGGAATGGCCAGGATCTGATCACCAGCCGCCAACTGTGGGTGTTTCATGAGGTCGACGACTTCGATATCGTACCGTCCCGCCAAATGTTCCTCGCATATTCTCTTGAGATTGGCGAAAGCGGCCACTGAACGCGGCGTCTGGCCCGCGACGTACAGCCGAAGCTGCCACACCTCGTTCGCAGCGGGCTCGTTCCTCTCTCCGATCTCTTGGAGACTGAGAGGTCTAGCCTCTTTCTTTTTGTCTGGCTTCTTCATCGGACTCCTTTTCGTTGCTTTCCATTGACCCCATCTTTAACCACATCAGCCTGACGGAGGCGGGACATAGCCTCGCGATTATTCGCAATCATATTTTCTCGTGAGACGTCTTCTGCGCTAGCGGTTTCGGCTTCCGCCTCATCCACTTCAAACTCTTTGCGAAGCGCCGCGATACGAGCTTCGAGTGCTTCCCGCTTGCGCGTCCGGTCGCGATCCCGACGCTCGGCCTCCTGCCTGCGTGCCAGGGCAGCGGCCTGTTCTCGCGCTTCCTGAGACAAACGTGAGGACCCGGTGAGCACGCCTTCCGGCCCCACGTACACGTCCAGCAAATCCACCCCCTGGGGAGTCAAGAGGAACTCGCGCAGTTGGTTGGAGTGCGCCATCCCACGCGACTTCAACACGTACAGGGCGCGGTTTCGCTCACCATCAAGCTCGACATCACGCATGAAAAGCCAAGTGTCGACGATGGATGAGATCTCGACATCGGTTCGCTCCAACGCTTCTCCGCCGGATGTAAGGTTGGTCAGAAAAGCCGTGACCCCCCTTTGCTTCAAAAAATCGATGAGGCGAATCATCATGGTGTGCGCGTCGCGCTGGTTCCCCGCCTGAATGAGGCTGCCAACGGGATCGAGCACCACGACTTGCGGCTGGAACTCCTGGACGATTTTGTGAATGATCGCCAGGTGCATTTCCAGCCCGTAGAACGTAGCGCGGCTAGAGTGAAACTGGAGCAGCTTCTTCTTGGTCCACTGCTCAAGGTTCAAGCCGATGGATCGCATATTGCGAATAAGCTGGCTCGGGGATTCCTCGAATGAAAAATAAAGGCAGCGCTCGGCGCGCTGGCAAGCGGCATCGACGAAGCTCGCTGCCAGACTGGTCTTGCCAGTCCCCGCTGTGCCTGAAACTAAAATCGTGGTGCCTCGGTAGAATCCTTTGCCACCCAGCATCGTATCCAAACGGGGAACGCCGCTCGAAATTCGTTCCTCACTCACCTGGTGATGCAGTCCTAGAGACGTAACGGGCAAGACGCTGAAACCGTCTTCGTCGATCAGAAATGGATATTCATTGGTGCCGTGAGCGGTTCCTCTATATTTAACGATACGCAGCCGACGGGTGGAAACCTGGTCGGTCACCCGGTGGTCGAGCAGGATCACACAATCGGACACATATTCTTCCAGCCCGTGACGGGTTAGAGCGCCCTCGCCCCGTTCGGCAGTGATGACCGCAGTTACACCCCTATCTTTTAGCCATCGAAACAGGCGGCGCAACTCCGCTCGCAGGATGCCCTCATTCTGCAGCCCGGCAAACAGATTTTCGATCGTATCCAGAACCACGCGCTTCGCGCCAATGGCATCGATGGCTGCGCCCAGCCTTATGAAAAGGCCTTCCAAATCGTAATCGCCGGTTTCATCAATCTCACTCCGCTCGATACGGACGAAATCGATGACCAACTTCTCTTCTTTCCCCAACTCATCCAGGTCAAAACCGAGCGAGCGAACGTTTTGTGTGAGCTCCGGGGCAGTTTCCTCGAACGCCATGAAAACGCCGGGCTCGTTATATTCCGTGGCTCCGCGAACCAAGAACTCCATGGCCAGCAGAGTCTTGCCCGCACCGGCGCTGCCGCAGACGAGCGTCGGCCGCCCACGCGGGAAGCCGCCTCCGGTGATCTCATCAAGGCCCTGAATGCCTGTAGGGGCTTTGGGCAAACTACGATTTTCCTTCCCCATCTTCTGGACAGCCTTCATTATGCGAATCCGCATCCTGGGCACTTATTTTTCCTGCAATCTGTGGATCGAGGCGGGACGAGAATGTGATGCTTACTACCGCCGTAGTCTACTATGCGTGATTCGGTCGCTATATACAGGGTTTACTGTAGACCGAGATCCAATGTGTGACCACGCGAGTGCACCCAGCCCTCTAGTGAGATGTTCGGCATGAAATATGATGGCACCCAAGTCACAACTCGATGAAAACCTGTAGGAAGACCGCGGACCCGCGTGGCAGCCTCATCAAGCAAAGCCGCCCGCGGCTGGCGCTCTGGAATCCACATCAGGCTGTGCTCGTCGATGGGGACTCATTGTTGCCAGCGGTTTTGTTGCGGGGGTTGTAGACTCGAATGCCTTTGGTTTCGAGAAACCGCCTCAGTGCGAGAGGTGGAGATTTTCGATCCTTGTATTCTCTCTCACTACTGCTGAGCGGCAAAGTCTTTGTTACGTTCTAACATAGAGTCAAGACTGTTCATGTTCGTTCTCCTTGAGAGATGCTCCGTGACTTTCCCTTTTTTCGGCCTGCCCCGTCGAATAATCTTCTGCTTGCTCGCGGCGGTCGGGCTTGACAAACCACCTTTCCAGGTCGACCTCTTCCCCACTCTTAACTGCTTTGATGGCGTGCCCAATCGTGTTGAATCGCAAAATTAAAGACAAAAAGCACCATTTATTATTTATCGCTTTAGCGCAGCGGATGAGTCCCGCCATTGCCACTCGCCGATAATCTGCTTATGACATTGGTATCGCGAAGTCTTAGTGCTGTATCTGAAGCGCCCCCGAGCGAAGAGCTGGGGCTTGAGACGCTGAGGAGGGGCGCTTCAGATACAGCGACTTGAAGGAAGCCGCCCTGGGGGGCTATGGGATTTGTATCTGGATGAACCGGTCTTGATCGTTTGCGAGTTTGGCGTTGCGGTCAGGGCGCTTGGGCTTCAGTAGCTTGTGGCAGAGAGAACTGGCGTGGGGCGGCGCATCGGAGACTGTGGATCGCACCCCCATACTGCATTCTGACAAGTGCGAGACACAGACCCGGTGTGCGCGCCGAAGCACGAGCGAGATTCGAGGTTGGAGATGTGGATTCATGCGGCGCACCGGCTGAGATGAGGCGGGGATCGAAGGAGAAGTTGCGCGGCGGAGAGGCGCTCGACGACCTGCATGGTTCCCCCGCACTGCGGACATCGCCACAGCGAGTGAATGGGCAGCGCCGGTGAGGCGGTGCGCGCGCTTGGCTGATCGGATGGCTGGAGCAACCGCAAACAAAGCGGAAGGAGTTCTGCTCGCCGCCGGTTCGCAAGAAATCCGAAGTTGCGGATGCGCATAAAACCGCGCGGTATCAGGTGCAGTAGGAATCGGCGCAGGAACTCTTCGACGGGCAGGGTCATGAGCCGCTTCTGGTTGCCGTGAGCAGAGTCGCGCCAGCGAAACATTACGTTGCCCTCGGACAGGGTAACCAACCTGCTGTTGGAAATGGCTACGCGATGAGTGTAAGCGCCGAGATAGCGCAGTACGTGTTCTGGCCCGCCGAAAGGCCGTTTGGAGTAGACAACCCAGTCGTGACGGAACAGTACCCGCAGCCAGGCGGCGAAGGCGCGCGGTTCCGCAAGCGGTAGGAGATGTCCGTGGAACTGGAGTGCGCCGGCATGCAAGGCGGTTTTCAGTCCCGCGACAAACTTGCCGCGGAAGACACGGCTGAGCACTTTGACAGGAAGGAAGAAGGATCGGCGCGAGGAGATCCAGCGGGAGTGATCCGGAGCGATGCCGCCGGCGGCCACCACGCAGTGGACATGGGGATGATGTTGCAGTCGCTGGTCCCAAGTGTGGAGCACGCTGAAGAAGCCGATCTCGGCTCCCAGGTGGCGTGGATCGCGAGCGATCTCCAGCAGAGTTGCAGCGCTGGCGTGAAACAGCAGGTTATAGATCAGCCGTTTATTCTGCAACGCGAGGGGAGCGAGTTCCCGTGGCAGAGTGAAGACGACGTGCACATAGCGGGTGGGCAGCAACTCCCGTTCCCGCGCCTGAAGCCAGCGCAGGCGGGCGTTGCCCTGACATCGGGGGCAATGCCGGTTGCGACACGAGTTGTACGAGATGGCGGTATGTCCGCAGTCCGAGCACTGATCGCGATGTCCACCCAACGCGGCGGTGCGGCAGCGTGTGATGGCTAGCAACACCTTTTCGTGTTGTCCGTTGATCCACTTACGACTGCGCTCAATGAAGGACTGACCTGCACAGCGAACGATGTCGGCCACCTCCAGAGGAGGCCGGTTCATGCGCTCTGCGTCGGCTCTCCTTCTCCTCGAATCGGGAGTGCATCCAACGGACTGCCGGTGGCGCTGAGATGCCGCCGTGAGAGATGCAGGTAGATCGTCGTCTCCTCAAGGTCGCGATGACCGAGCAGCATCTGGATGGTGCGCAGGTCGGCGCCGGCTTCGAGCAGATGAGTGGCAAAGCAGTGGCGCAGCGTGTGGGGATGGATGCGCTTGTGCTCAAGACCAGCGCGTTGTGCGGCGTTCTGACAGGCAGTCCACAGGACCTTGGTGGTGACCGGGTAACTTGCGGTATGCCATCGGTTGCCGGGGAACAGCCAATCGGTGGGCTTGCGTTTCAGCCCGCGCCAGTGGACACGCAGAGCATCGAGAAGCTTGGGGCTGAGCATGACATCACGGTCCTTGCGTCCCTTGCCTCCCCGGATATGAATGACCATGCGTTGGCTGTCGATATCGCTGATCTTCAGGTGTGCCACTTCTGCGCGACGTGCGCCCGTAGCATAGAGGGTCATCAGCAGAATGCGATGAAAGGGAAACTCTGCCGCGTCGATCAGACGCGCCACTTCGTCCTGGCTCAGCACCTGCGGCAAGTGCAGAACCTTCTTCGGATACGGCGTTTCGGCAACGCTCCAGCCTCGCTTCAACACTTGGACATAGAAAAAGCGCAAAGCTGCCAACCGCTGGATTACGGTGTTCGGAGCCAACTTCCACTGCGTGAACAACGCGGCCTGATACTGGCGAATCTGCTCGGGGCCAAGCTGATCGGGCGGGCGATGGAAGTGCCGACTAAAATGCTCGACCGTGTGGATGTAAGCGTGGATGGTGGACTCGGCGAAGTTCCGGCGCCGCAGTTCTTCAAGCATGATCTGGCGTAGATGGGTCACAGAGAGTTCCTCCTCTGCGACAACAAACTAGCTCAGATCACCTCGACCGTCGGCTCAGCAACACGCGAATGCGTCCGCCGCATAGCGGCTTAGTTCAAGTCGGCTTGTCGGAAACGATCTCCGCACTTGGGATCATTCTGGGCGGATTACGTTAGTGCTTTTTCGAACGCGCGCCCCAATCCTCTATTCCGCTCCGCTCTGATCACGAAGGGCGCGCCTCCGAAAAAGCACTAACGTCACACGTCCGCAATCGACGGCGAGTGTCAATGCTGCCTGAATCCCACCGAACATCGGGCGGCCCGTGCTACCCTCTTTGGCGGGCTGATGTCCAATCCCAGTTGCCCGGCTGCCAAGCCAACTCCTTTGGAGCATTTGTGAGATTTACACCTCATCGCCTGCCCTGGAACGTCGCGGCATACGCTGTCTTAGCCATTGCACCGCTTGCCGCCTATTCACAAGACGCACCCGCGCCAGAGACCCGCGGCATTGTCGTCGCCAACATGGACCGCTCGGTCAAGCCTGGCGACGATTTCTGGCACTACGCGAACGGCGACTGGATCAAGCGCACGGAACTTCTCCCGGACCGCAGTTTCATTGACGCATACGGACTCGACAACGATTACATGAATAACCTGACCCGCGAGCGAATTACTGACCTGATTGAAGAAGCAGTCAAGGCCAATGCACCTGCAGGTTCCAACACACGCAAAATTGCCGACTTCTATCACTCCTACATGGACGAGGCTACCATCGAAGCCAAAGGTCTCGCTCCGCTCCGCCCACACCTCGACGCAATTGCTGCCATCAGCAACAAGCACGAGCTATCCCGAGCGTTGGGTGGAAGCCTGCGAGCGGATGTCGATCCCCTGAATGCCTCCTTCTTTCATACTTCCAACCTTTTCGGACTCTGGGTCGCCCCCGGCTTTAGCGACTCCGAGCACTATGCCGCATATATGCTGCAAGGCGGCCTGCAAATGCCCGACCGCGATTATTACCTTTCCGACAGTGAGAACATGAAGGATATCCGCGCAAAATATCAGGCTCACGTTTCCACTCTGCTCAAACTTGTCGGATTTACTAACGCGGAACTCCGCGCCCGGCACATCATCGAACTGGAGCACGCCATTGCCGAAAAACATACCGCTTTGGCGGATGAGCAGGACATCCAGAAGGCGAACAACATCTGGAAGCAAGCCGACTTCGCCGCCAATGCCCCCGGCCTTGACTGGGCGGAGTACTTTCGCGGCGCGGGTCTCAGCGGCCAGGCCAGCTTCATCGTCTGGCAGCCCACCGCTTTCACCGGAGAGTCCGCTCTTGTCGCCTCCATCGCGCTGGACACGTGGAAAGACTGGCTGGCATTCCACTTAATTGAGGACTACGCGGCCGTCCTCCCCAAAGTATTTGTCGACGAGCGCTTCGCCTTCTTCGACAAGACCCTCTCGGGCACAATGGAACAGCATCCACGCCGATGGCGCGGCGTAGCATTAGTCACCGGCCCCTACGACGAGTCTGCAAGCTATTTCCTTGCGGGCCGGGGCGTGCTCGGTGATGCCGTCGGGCAGATGTACGCCCAGCGTTACTTCCCGCCCGAAACCAAGGCCCAGGTCCAAGCCATGGTTGCCAACATCCTCGCCGCTTACCGACGCCGCATTGAGGCCCTGCCTTGGATGGATCCGGCGACCAAGGCCGAAGCCCAATCCAAGCTCACCACTCTCTACGTAGGAATCGGATATCCGGAGACATGGCGCGATTATTCTGCCTATGAAGTCAAAGTGGATGACATCTTCGGCAACCTATGGCGGGGCAGCCTGTTTGAGTACCACCGCTCTGTCGCCCATCTCGGCCATCCGGTTGATCGCAAAGAGTGGGTGTGGAGTTTTTATCCGCAGACCGTCGGTGCCTGCGAATTGCCGCTGCAAAACGCGCTCAACTTTCCCGCTGCATATCTCCAACCCCCGCACTTCGACCCGCGGGATCCCGACGCCGTGAACTACGGCGCGATCGGATCCATCATCGGACACGAAATCAGCCACACGTTTGACACCGAGGGCAGCGCCTTCGATTCGACAGGGCGTGTGCGGAACTGGTGGAAACCCGCCGACTTGGCACATTTCAACGCAGCCACGGCCAGACTCGCCGCGCAGTACGACACCTACAAACCTTTTCCTGATCTTGCTCTGAACGGCAAGCAGACTCTTGAGGAAAACCTCGCCGACCTCGGCGGCATTTCCGCCGCCTACGATGCGTACCGCGCCTCCCTCACAGGTAAGGCTGTTCCCGTCCAAAACGGCTTCTCAGGCGACCAGCAGTTCTTTCTTAGCTTTGCACAGAGTTGGGCATCAAAGTCGAGTGAAGCTGACCTTCGGCATCAAGTGATGACCGACGTGCACTCCCCCAACGAGTTCCGGATAAACACGGTGCGCAACCTCGATGCATGGTACGCGGCCTTCGATGTGAAGCCCGGAGACAAGCTCTATCTCGCCCCCGCCGACCGCGTGCACATCTGGTAAGCCAATGTAGGCTCAGGTGGGACGCGATTAGGGGGAAGAGACGTCTCACCGCAGGTCGCGGGCGGGTTGTCGGCAAACCTTACGTTACAAGATTAGGGAAGAGTTGCCCGTCATCCGCCCAAAATATGCCGACAGTCTACTGCACGCTTGCGCACTGTGCGTTAGCTTTTTTGAGGAAGGGTTGCTGGCGTTCTTTCCACACGGGGAGAAAAGCTCAGATGGCTCTCACTATTGCGGTAGCCCCACCTTCCGCACTAACTCGGCAAACCGTGGGTCGGAACGTATGGGATCGACTGCGTAGTCGGTCTTCAGACCTATCAGTTCTTCATCGTGCTCCTGATACGCCGTGATGAGCCACCGGAAGGCCTGTTCTTTGTCGCCTAACTCAGCATACAGAGTAGCAATGCCGTATGCGGACGCGTACCCAGTCTTGTGTTGCGCTAGGGAGACTTCAATACCTTTACGGAGAGCGCCTTTCCAGCCCCCCGAACGAAATCCTTGTTCCATGGCAGACGCATATTCAGACCAGTCTCGGTCGCCGGAAAGCTGGCCATAGACCTTTTGTTCTTCAATGACCTGCGAGTACATGTGCTTTGCCCAATACCCGATGACTAAACAACGGTGCGCGTCAGCGAAAGTGGGGTTCTCATTTGCCAACTTCTTGCACACGGCAATGCCCTCGTCGAATTGGCGCGCTGCGATATAGACGAATCCGACCTCTTTGGTGATGGATGGTGACAGGGGGTCAAGCTGGTAAGCACGATTGACTTCGGCTATGGCTTCCTTCTCCCTGCCGCCAATCATGCTCAGATTGTCCGCATATATCTCGTGTGCATGCGCATCGTTGGGGTCAAGTTCTAAACCCTTCTTGAACTCAGCCTCTCCTCCCGCAAAATCCCAGTCGTGCGCCATCATGTCGCCGCCCAGACTGACGTGGGGACGAGCCAAGGTCGCGTCCAACTCGATCGCTTTGTGTGCAGCAGCTTTCGCCTTCGGGATGTCTTCGACGGGACTATCACCATAGTCAGGCAATGCGCCATAGGCTTCGGCCAACCCTGCATACGCCAACGCGTAGCCGGGGTCTTTGGCGATGGCTTGATTGAAATAGGAGACTGCGGTTTTGAGGTCTGCACGAGTCTGTTTGTCCCAGTAGGAATGCCCCTTCAAATACAACGCATGGGCTTCTCGATCTTGTGTTCCCTGTTTGCCGGCCTGCTGCTTTTCTGACGTGCTGAGTTGTTGGCCGTTCGGGTGGGCGGCGTAGAGCGTGCTGGTAGAGATGCAAAGTGCAACCAACAGGCAAGTGACATAAAACATGTGCTGTCTCCTGTGGATGAGCGGCGGGCGCAACCCAGTCGGCCCGCATTCTACTCCGCCTATGATGCAGAAGTAATCTAAGGCCGCTCACCGTTTCTCAGAGTCGAGAAACGGGCTTGTCGGAATTCCGTGATTCTGGGCGGTTAGTCTGCAAACCTTACCTTGGGATTACTTCAGGCTTGCCCGTGATTCAGGCGGCGACGCTATAGTATTCTGAAAAATGTTGTCTTCAGGAGAAAGGAACAAAGCGAGTGTCGCGACCTCAAGGCAAAGTTGCTCTCATCACGGGAGCTGCTTCCGGAATCGGCGCGGGCATCGCGGGCTTTTGTCGCGCAGGGCGCATTCGTCGTCCTTAAGGGATCTTCAAGATATGCCGGGAGCTGACGAAGAGTGGAAATGCGTTGCGTGAATCAAATCAGCCGACGAGGGATTCTTCTTTCCGTGACGCACGCTCTTGTCTTCTTAGTCCTGGCTCCGCTTGCCGTCCTTTCACAGGACGCCCAGCGGCCGCAACTTCCCGCCGTTAACCAGGAGTACATGGATCGAACCGTGCGGCCGGGAGACGACTTTTTCCAGTACGCAAATGGAAGGTGGCTCAAACACGCGGAGATTCCCGCCGACCGCGACTATGTATCTCTGGAGGACGCACTCGAGGATCTGACGAACAAGCGAGTTGCGGATCTGATCACGGAAGCCGCGAAGAGTGGAGCGGCTGCTGGCGATAAATTACGCAAGATCGCCGACCTGTTTAACTCTTTCATGGATGAGACGGGCATCGAGACCAAGCGTCTCACGCCGCTACGGCCACACCTGGATGCTATCGCGGCCATCCACAATAAGCGCGAACTGGCGCGAGCCCTGGGAGAAAGCCTGCGGGCGGACGTAGACCCACTGAACAACACGAACTTTCATACCACGAATCTTTTCGGACTTTGGGTTGGTCCTGGCTTCAGCGATTCGGAGCATCACACTGCTTACTTGCTGGAAGGCGGCCTGCTGCTGCCGGAGCGTGAATACTACCTTTCCGACAGCGCGGAAATGCGCGAGATACGCAGCAAGTATCGGACGCACGTCGGGACGATGCTAAGGCTTGCGGGATACAGCGACACCGACGCTCGCGCGGCACGCCTTATCCAACTGGAACATGCCATCGCGACAAAACATCTCAGTCTGGCGGAAAACAGCGACATCCACAAGGCGAACAACACATGGAAGATGTCCGAATTCGCGGTCAAGGCTCCAGGCCTCGACTGGGCAGAGTACTTCCGTGGCGCGGACCTCAGCCAGCAGGGCAGCTTTGTTGTCTGGCAGCCCACTGCGGTCGCCGGCGAATCCGCGCTGGTGGCCTCAACTGCGCTCGAGACCTGGAAAGACTGGCTGGCGTTGCATCTGATTGAAGCTTATGCTCTGGCATTACCGAAAGCATTCAGCGATGAGCAGTTTACCTTCTTCGAAAAGACATTGTCGGGTACGCCGGAGCAGCGAGTCCGCTGGAAGCGCGGCGTAGACCTGGTAAACAACTATCTGGGCGATGACGTGGGACCCCTCTACGTCCAGCGATACTTCCCGCCAGAGACCAAGGCGCAGATAGAGGCCATGGTAGTGAACATCGTGGCAGCTTTCCGGAAACGAATTGACGCGCTGACGTGGATGAATGCTGTAACCAAGACCGAGGCGAAAGCTAAGCTCGATACCCTTTATGTCGGCATTGGCTATGGCGAAAGATGGCAGGACTACTCGGGTTACGAAGTGAAAGCGGACGATATCTTCGGCAACCTCTGGCGCGGCGACCTTTCCAGGTACAAGCGCCAGGTTGCGCGAGTGGGTGAGCCGGTCTATCGCAAGGAATGGGCCATGACGCCGCAGACGGTGAACGCGATTCAGTTGCAGCCACAAAACGCATTGAACTTTCCTGCAGCTTATCTGCAACCTCCATACTTTGATCCGAAGGCTCCGGCTGCGGCCAACTATGGAGCGATAGGCGCAACGATTGGGCACGAACTCAGCCACGGCTTTGACAGTAAAGGCAGTGCGTTTGACTCTAAAGGCCGGTTGCGCAACTGGTGGACGCCAAGTGACGTCGCGCATTTTGACGCGGCCACTGCAAGGTTGGTCGAACAGTACAACACCTACAAACCTTTTCCTGATCTGGCAGTGAATGGCAAGCAGACACTGGGAGAAAACATCGCCGATCTCGCCGGACTTGCCGCCGCCTACGATGCTTACAAGTCTTCACTCGCCGGGCAGATGGCGCCGATGCAGGAAGGATTGTCTGGCGACCAGCAGTTTTTCCTTGCCTACGCTCAGAGTTTCGCAGGGAAGGAACGCGAGGCGACCGTCCGTCAAGCGGTGCTGGCGGACAGCCATTCCCCGGTCCAGTACCGAGTATTTACGGTGCGCAACCTCGACTCATGGTACGGGGCATTCGATGTTCAGCCCGGGGAGAAACTCTACCTGGCCCCGGCCGATCGAGTGCGCATCTGGTAAGGCAATACAAGCGCGGGCGTCGGTATTGCGGAAGTAATTCGAGCTTCACTCGCAGTCAAGAAACGGCATTGCGGGCTGAAGACCGGGTTGTGGGTGAATGGTCGGCAATGCGGAAGTAATCCAGGTCGGACATGCGCATAGGTAACGACAAGTCATAGTGCTGTATCTGAAGCGCCCCCTGAGCGAAGAGCTGAGAGTTGAGACGCTGTGTAGGGGCGCTTCAGATACAGCGACTTGAAGGAAGCCGCCCCGAGGGACTATGGGATTTGTTTCTCGAT
>Ga0206844_10020_pt2 | contig 48941 bp, 49 predicted proteins | sample Alteio_BWOrgCont_22_FD_152907 | JGI IMG/M metagenome (GOLD analysis project Ga0206844, IMG submission 152907) | Enriched cells from forest soil in Barre Woods Harvard Forest LTER site, Petersham, Massachusetts, United States -... | ecosystem: Environmental > Terrestrial > Soil > Temperate forest >...
GCTACGCCCCCGCCAGTACAAATAGTGAACCCCGGAGTGTTTGCTATCTACCCCAACCCATCCAGCGGGAATATCAATATTCTCTGTCCTTTGGCCAACATGGCAGCTAGCGTAACAATCTATGATATGCTTGGCAGGGTTATCGGCCAATACAATTTCATGCCCGGTAACCTCGGCCAGGCGAATATTAATCCTGTTTCACTGGCTTCTGGCTGCTATGTTATGGTATTGGAGCAAAACGGAAGAAGGTACGTGCAAAAACTGGTGGTCGAATGAGGAAGATGCTAAAAATCTCGGTTGCCTTTCTGCTTGTTTTTATTTCATTGCAAGGGTACGGCCAAAACAACCAATGGATAAAAGAATATCCAATTACCGTAGGTGGAGGCTTTGTAACATCTGAAAACTGGGCATTTGAAACCTATGACAAAGGTTTTTTGCTTGCCACTGATTATCAACATGGTATTATGATATACAAAACAGATGTCAACGGAAATATCCTTTGGAAACGCAACTTCAGCCAGGGAAGTTTGAACCCCCAACTAGGGGGTATAGCGGCTACGCCTGATGGTGGATGCCACAGGGGAACCTCAAATGGCAGGTTTTTGATAATTTAAATACATGGAGCATGTGTATAGAAAAAAATCAACAGATATTGAGGACCGGCTCCTGCTACCTGCCATGGCCGGGGCATCCTGGTATCCTTTCCACCGAATGCGGGTTTGTAAATTTAGATACTTCCGGTCAAAGGTTGTGGTATGTTGAATATGGTCTTGAAATAAACCCAAATATAACTGCAGATGGTTTTGCAAGTTTGCCGACAAATGACAATGGATATGTAACACTTGCATTTGACCATAACGGCGGTGGTACGATTCTGCTTAAATATGGTGCCACTGGAGGAATGCAAAAGGTCAACAAATTGATTGGAGACAGCACAGGGGAATATCCATGGGACATGGCCAGTATAAATGACAGTACATATTTAATCTCGGCAGTTACCAATTACCGTCCGTTTCCAAATTATAATGCCAGTGATCTTAAATTATTGAAAGTTAAAGCTAATGGCCAGGTATTAAAACAGGTTATCTTTCCGGATACAGGTAATTATCCCTGGAACTTTAGTAACATTTGTACTACAAGTGATGGCAAATATATCATGCCCGCTTCCATACTTTATAGCGGGTACGATCAGGGCCTACTGGTTCTCAAATTCAACCAGAGCTTAGATCTCGATACTTTCTATAGCCATGATACCAATAAATACGACTATCTCTGCAACCATAAAATAACCTTTGATTCAACAATCTATATCAATACAAGCAACCCAGTACCTATCACCGTCCCCTTTCCGGCAGATACCGCTACGCCCCCGCCAGTACAAATAGTGAACCCCGGAGTGTTTGCTATCTACCCCAACCCATCCAGCGGGAATATCAATATTCTCTGTCCTTTGGCCAACATGGCAGCTAGCGTAACAATCTATGATATGCTTGGCAGGGTTATCGGCCAATACAATTTCATGCCCGGTAACCTCGGCCAGGCGAATATTAATCCTGTTTCACTGGCTTCTGGCTGCTATGTTATGGTATTGGAGCAAAACGGAAGAAGGTACGTGCAAAAACTGGTGGTCGAATGAGGGTAAATTGGAAACTTTGCATAGCGCTTAATCAAGAAAAGTTATTATGAAGAATTTCAAGCCCGCACTGTTAATTGTTCTTTTATCGTGTTCCGGCAACGTTCTCCTTGCCGGGAAACCTGACGCAAAAGCCGTCCATGCCCGTGTATATCCTGACTGCCGGTTAATTAACCATCAGCAATGGAATTTTGTAGGGAACAAGGGCCAGTTGACAGACCGCAGCGGCAATGTTTTGCATGATATACAATACTATGGCAGCCAGGGGGGTGCGGATGTCTTTTGCAGGCCCGGAAAAATCAGTTTTGTTTTTGTTAGAATTGAAAAAGGGCCTGGTTCCATTTCAGAGGCAACAGGTTCCCATGTAGAGACGCAATGCTTGCGTCTTCATCGTGCGTCAGCAACACCTCACCCGCCTCTATCCCAAGACGCATTCAATGCGTCCCTACAAGGGGGAATTACCACCTCCCGCACCGACCTCGTTCTCTTAAATTCTAACCCAAACGCCAGAATCATCGCATCAGGCCGGCAGGAATACTATGAGAATTTTTACAATTCCAATACCGGGAGCGAGGGCATTACAAATGTCCATACCTACACAACCATAACCTATCAGAATATATATCCCCATATAGATTTTATCCTTCGCTCCCGTAAGGAAGGGATGGAATATGAATTTATGGTGCGCCCGGGGGGCAAAACAAGCGATATACAAATGCAGTGGGAAGGGCTGGAAAGAATTGAAAAATTGAAAGATTCGGGGATTGAATATTTTTTACCGTTTGGGAAAATAAGAGAAAGCAATCCTGTAAGTTTTCAATCCGGCCATGAAATCCCAAGCCGTTTCGCGCGAAAAGGCAGCTTCATTGGTTTCCATATAGGCAGGTACGATCATTCAAAGGGCCTGCTGATTGACCCGGTCCTTGACTGGAGTACCTATTATGGCCAGAGCGCCGATGATAACCCCAACATGTCTGTTGACAAACAGGGAAATATATACATTGCCGGGCAAACCAATAGTACATCCGGCATTGCCAGCCCGGGGGCATTTCTCACCAAAAACAACGATAGCCTCTATGTTAATTACCTGGGTGAGGCTTACCTTGCCAAATTTTCACCCTCCGGCAGCCGTTTATGGGGTACCTATTATGGTGGTTTTGGCAATGTTTTTTCAAACGGTGTTGCCGTTGACAGCGCGGGTAATGCAGTTATTCTCGGAGGCGTAACTTCCATAAATTCAGGTATTGCCACTTCTGGTGCATACCAGACAAGCCAGCCAGCCAACCTTTATGTGGAGGTTTTCGTGGCGAAGTTTTCTCCTGCAGGCGACCGATTATGGGGCACTTATTTCGGCCAGGATGATGTTGGCGATGGTGTAGCGATTGATGCGTCGAACAATATAATTTTGGCAGGCACCACAGTGGATTCAGGGATGGGCACACCCGGCGTTTTCCGTTCCTGGTATTCGTATGCACAGGACAGCGTTGATATGTTTGTCGCCAAACTGTCTCCTTCGGGTACTAAAACCTGGTTTACCTATTTTGGGGGCCGGGGCCAGGAAGGGTGCAGCGGCATAGCTGTTGACCCATTGGGAAATATTTTAGTAATAGGTACCACAACCAGCGATTCCGGGATTGCCACTACCGGGGCATTTCAGACAGAATTGGGATATACGTTTGTTGCCAAATTTACTGCTATGGGCGGCCTGGACTGGGGCACCTATTTCGGGAAAGGGCAAGGTGACAATATATATGGGGTAGCAGCAGACCCTGATGGAAATGTTGCCATAACAGGCGGTTTTTCAAGCAGTGTCGCTGATGCAGGCATGGCCACATCAGGGGTATATCAGACATCCTGGGCCACTATGTACGTTGCCAAATTTTCCCCTTCGGGCAGCCGTACCTGGTGTACCTATTATGGCAATTCGGCTTCTGGCTATATGGGCGGTATCGCTGCCGACAATAACGGGGATTTTTTTTTTACCGGGCAAATAGGCCGCCCTTCGCTCGGTTTTTGGCTTGATTCCGGGATTGCCACATCAGGTGCATATCAGACAGAAGATAATTTCGTCGGCCAAACTAGCTTTCTGACAGAATTATCGCCCATGGGCGGGGTTTTATACGCCACTTATTTTGGGGGATACTGGGGGGGGACCCAGGGGAAGGCTGTGTGTGCATTTTTCCCTGGTCTTGTATATTTAATGGGAACTACTATGGATTCATCCGGCATCGCAACTTCTGGGGCATACCAGACAGTTTGGACTGGCTATCATGTCACAGGGTTCGGGGATGCGTTCCTGGCAAAATTCGATTTTGATAAGTCTGGTATTGAGGAAAGCCATTCAGGCCCAATATCCATAGCCCTCTATCCCAACCCTGCCCAGGGCCAGATAATCCTAACGGCATCCGGCCTGAGCCCGGGCGCTGTAACATATTCTGTTTATGATATAACCGGCAACAAAGTCAATACCAATATCTTATATCCTTTATCAGGCAACCTGAACAAAGAAATAGACGTATCTGGATATGCAAAAGGGGTATATTATATAGAACTGGTGCAGGGGGATAAGAGATCGGTACAAAAACTGGTGGTGGAGTAGCTAAAAAGTTGGCAAAAGCCCACAAATCCAAAAAAATATTTAATTGTATCTCATTGTATATGTATGAGTTAAAAAATATTTTTCAAAAACTGGAAGCCAAAAGTACAGTTCGTTATATAGGTATATAAAAACAGGCGTCAGGATACAAGGGTTAGCCCCAGAATACCTGCGGTATATTTTCGCACAAGTAACCTGGGGCTACGATCTGTGAAAAGTTTGCTACTGGATTTTCCACGCGGTTCATTCTTGACTCTCGCCAAGAACCCCGCTCCCTACTTATTCGGGGCGGGGGTAGGGGGTGGGGTTACATGAGAGGAGTAGAAAAGAAATGATCAATTATCAATAAGCTATCTATCCCCAGAAAATAATTTCCGTCAAATTTGTGATTGATCATTGGTCATTTCAAACCCATTGCTCCTGTATTGCTTTTTATTGCTTAACCATTGCTGGTTTTATTGCTCATAAAATTATAAAACATTGAAAATGAATAAAATAAATGAGACGTGCTGGGTTTGTTTGTTTTTGTTGATTCCCGGAACCACCAACACGGGCAAAAGATGGTGGCGGAATGGCTTTCAAGTTGCCAACTTTAAGAAGGGGAGGAGCCTATACCCAACAACCTCCTGTAGCCCGCAAACCATTTGTGCCTATCCAATACCAGCGCCATCATAAGCGCCCAGACCGGAGCGCCGAAATACAGCATCCTGGAAACTTCGCCAGATAAAATGGCATGTATGATGAGTGCTAAAATTAAAGTGATGCAAGGCCAGTCTATGGCAGGCAGCCATTTCCTGCGTTCAGCCTTTCCACCTACAAAGCCTGCAAGAATTATAAATGTAAAAGTACCCATCACCGTAAACATTTCACCTAATCCTCTCATTGCAAATATTCTATGTATCGTATAGCTAAAGTTATCGGTATGATCAAAGGCATTCAAAAAACTGGCGGAATAGGTAGCGCCTGCCTGTTGGTCAATAAGCCACCTCGCCCCAAAAACAACAGCGCCCGACAGGGCAAACAGAATAACCTGTTTCCATTTGGGTATGTATCCCCAGAAAAAGATGATGGGCGCTATAAAAACAAAGGATTCTTTGGCAAAAGGCCCTACAAAAATGCAGAAAATCAATGCCCTCCGGTCTTTGGCCTTGATTCCGTAAATTACAAGGGATATTACCAGGAGATAAAGGCTGTCGGTCATAGGGTCACCAACGGTATAGTTGGTCCAGCTGCTGGCCATTACCGCTATCATGGCTATCAGGGAAGAAACGGATGAAGCGCCATACCGCCTGCAAACATGAAAGATAACCACTGCAGCCAGGGCAGTGATGATATAGTTCACGATAAGAAAAGCCAATCTCAACGGCCAGTCACTGTCACTGCGCTGCGGCCAGAGATGCATATATATTTTTGAAATGGGATATGCCACAACAGCGGCTATAAATGGAACCGGAACCCTATACCTGCGTGTGATGCTCTGGTCTTTAAAATCACCCTTTGCAATGGCCATATAAGTCTTTGCATCATTTGCGTACGAAAAATCATAATGCAGGTAGGTATTGTATCCCGGCCCTATGATGATCGAGAAAGCAAAGAAAAATATGAGAAAGTTTTGTTTCAAATTACGAATTACGAATTATCTGGTACCAGCCAATTATCACATTATCACGTTGCCTCATTGCCTCATTATCTTGCGTTAGGCCATTCCCAAATTCCCAAATTTTCAAATTCCCAAATAGTTTCATCTTAGCTCCGCTTTTTTCATCCCCAGCCGCATCAGTAACAATCCACTCAATGCCGTGCAAAACAAAATGGCAGCTTGCCTATAATCCCCAAAAATGAGACTACCGATGAGAAACAGCAAAGAATAGGTCATCAAAACAGCACTGAACCAAGATAGCACCAGGTATGGAATCGTTGATTTTTTATGTGGGATATTTAAAAGCACACGCACGGGTTTCCAATTGCCTTGAGGCTGAATCCTTTCATAGAATTTTTGAAGGACTTCAGGTGTTTCAGGTTTGGTAATGAAAGTCATAATAATCCAGCAAACAGTGGTAATGGCTACCGTGAGCAAGAAACTGCCGGGGAAAAAGTAAAGTGGATGTGCGGGATTAAATTCATTTCGCAGTACTGAGTCAGTTGCTACTCGATTTACAGGGAATATTTGGCTTTTCTTTAGAATATAAAATGAAATATAATCCATATATGCCATTGTCTTAAGAACACCATAAACAATAAACGGCACTATAGTAGCTGTTATCTCGCTCCAGACATTTATACGCCACCAATACCATCTTAATATCAAAACCAGCCCAAGTCCCGCACCACATTCGATCACAAAAATCCAGACGCCTGAAATAGAACCGATCTGGGTATATGCGAACAATGCTATGAGCATGACCACTATGGTAAAAATACGGCTCATCAACACATAATGTTTCTGGGCTTTGGCTTCACTGTCAAAGGTTTCATTTTTACGGATAAAACGTTTGTAAAGATCATTGATAAAATAACTGGTGCTCCAATTGAGCTGGGAAGCAATGCTGCTCATATAGGCCGCGAGGAAAGTAACGAGCAATAATCCCTTCAAACCGGGAGGGAGAAAATCCCGCATGGCCATTACATAACCGAGTTTTTTGTCATCAACGCCAAGAGTGGGGTAGAGGACGATGGTTGACAACCCGACCAATATCCAAGGCCATGGGCGGATGCAATAATGGGCGACCTGGAAAAACAGCGTGGCCCACAAAGAGTTCTTTTCGTCTTTCGCACTCATCATGCGTTGGGCGACATAGCCGCCTCCACCGGGTTCCGCGCCCGGATACCAGGATGCCCACCACTGTACGCCTACAAAAGCAAAGAATGCAGCAATGCTTAAAGAAAGCCTTCCGACAGCCCCTTCGCTGCCGTTAAAGGATATTTTCGGAAGGAACTGAAGGCTTTCTGCGGGGAGTTTTGTTTTGAGTCCTGAAATACCTCCCACCTGTGGGGAATTAACCACGACAACAGCCAGAACGATTACCCCGGTCATGGCAATCGAAAACTGGATAAAATCGTTGATGGCAACGCCCCATAATCCTGACAACGAAGCATATACTGCGGTAAAAATCATGGCTCCAGCCACATAATAGATCAGATGGTCCACAGGAATATCAAAAAATACATGGAGGATACTTGCCAGGGCCACATTGATCCAGCCCATAATAATAGAATTCATAAATACACCAAGATACACAGCTTTAAACCCCCTTAAAAAAGCAGCTGGTTTGCCACCATAGCGGATTTCAACAAACTCTACATCGGTTGTAATATTGGCGCGCCTCCAGTACCGGGCAAAGAAAAATACGGTAAGCATTCCGCCAATAAGCATATTCCACCATAGCCAGTTACCTGCAATTCCGTTTTTGTTTACGATTTCCGTTACGGCGAGAGGCGTATCTGCTGCGAAAGTGGTCGCCACCATGCTGAACCCTGCTATATACCATGGCAATTTTCGGCCACTTAGGAAAAACTCCCCAAGGCTTTCTCCGGCACGTGAAGAGTATTTGATGGATACAAAGATAATAACAAGGAAGAATGCCCCTATAAACGCGAAGTCTAAATAGTTGAGGGGCATGTTGGTGAAGGTCAATGGCTCAGATGTAAATGCGATATTCAATTTGTTCGCTTAAGTATTTTGGTGTATCAATTGGCGAATATAGAGATTTCTTAGAATCCACGGTATGCATTGCAAATCCGACAAAGAGGTTTTTAAACCCCGTTAGGGGAAGCGGAATGGCTTTTCGGTACATTATCCAATTTTAAGCTGGTTGTTTAAAATTTTTGATGAAATTAAACAGATTTTATATTTAGACGTTTTCAACAAGATGGGCAGTTAAAAAGCCCTTATTTTAAAACTTTATTTTATGACTTAACAAAAACTAAATTTTAACCCTTATGAAAACCAACCAAAAATTATTAAAATGGCCGCTCAGATTGTTAGTGGCGACGATGTTTATTATTAATATCTACAATGCAAGTGCTACCACTACAGATTGGACAGGCGCAATGAACACTGCATGGAGTAATCCCTTAAATTGGACAGCAGGTGTGCCAACCGCATCTGTTGATGCTGTAATTGATCCTACGTACTATACGGGTTCAAATGATCCCACATTGGATGCTACAGGATTGGTTGCAAATAGTCTTACAATTAATGGATCGGCAACATTAAACGGTGCATCAAGTACTGATCTTACGGTCTCAGGGATTTTGACCGGTACTGGTACGCTTGCCGCAGGGGCAAGTACAATAACTATCAGTGGGGATATGGTTGTTGATGTATTCAATGCTGGAACATCTTCCATAGTGCTAAACGGCAGCAGCACCCAGAGTATCGATGCTTATACTTTTTACAATCTTGAGGTTGACAATAGCAGTGTATCGCTTGCAAGTACTGAAGTCATTGAAGGGGATCTCACCGGAAGCGCTGATCTGGCCGGTGGGAGCGGAGGATCATTGACTGTATATGGAAATATGTCTGTCAGCAGTTACTCGGCAAGTACTTCTACAGTTTATTTACTCGGTTCTTCAAACCAAAACATTAGCCAGGCTTATACCTTTTATAACCTGACATTAGACAATAGTGCGGGTGCGACATTAACCGGAGGCAACCTTTCCATAGCCAATAATTTAACATTAACGGCAGGTATTCTTGCCCTCGGCACCAATGACCTTATTATCACTCCAACAACAGGAGGGCTTTCGGGTACTTTTAGCGCCTCTAACTATATAGAAACCAATAGTTCCGGTATCTTAAGAATGTCTGCAACTTCAGGTGGCGCCATCTACCCGGTAGGTGATGATTACAATCCCATTACTATTGCTGATGCAGGCGCCCATGTTTTTGATGTTGGCGTTTCAGATGCTGTTACCGATGGGAATAATAATCCTGTTACAGATTGGTCCGTAAACAGAACCTGGACCGTAACTTCGCCTAGCTCTGCAACAATAACTGTTACCACCCAATGGACTGAGCCTACTGATTTGACCTCGGGGGGGCATTATGACAACACAGATGCATTTATTGCATACAGAGATGTATCAAATACTTTTACATGGACACCAATGACCTCATCCGATATTAGCGCTCAAAGTAACCCCTATACTTTGACATCCCCAAGTACTATTTCCACAACCGGAGGTGATATATATGATTTTGGCGTGGGGTTGGGTTCTGCAAGCGCACTTCCTGTTTCCCTTGTTTCTTTTACAGCGCAATACCAGGATAATCATGTAAACCTCAATTGGGCAACCGCTTCAGAACAGAACAATGCATATTTTGATGTTGAACGATCATTAGATGCCACCAACTGGACTTCTGTTGGGCAAGTGCAGGGACACGGTACTTCTGATGTCTATAACAATTATGTGGATGTAGATAATTTACAAGGTGTAATACCTTCAGGTACTTTTTATTACAGGCTAAAACAGGTTGATTTTAACGGGAATTTTATATATTCCATGATTCGCTCTGTTGATATTTCCAGTTCCCCTTCTGCAATTTCAGCTTACCCGAACCCAACAAACAACATCTTGAATATAAGCTGGGCCAGTAATTCTGAAGACAACACAATATTGAGATTGATAAACACAGTAGGAACAACTGTTTATGAGCAAACAGTTCGTGGAATGGGCATTATTCAGAAACAGGTTGATATGACAGGTCTGGCTGACGGTGTTTACTATTTGCAGATAATGTCAGCGAATGGGGGAATTATAAATCAGGCTGTTAATAAAAACTGATTATCCGGGCTAAGTTTTAGATAACATGAAACCTCGTAGGTTTTTTCTGGCCTACGGGGTTTTTATTTCTGGAAAGATAATTTATGTTTCAGGTCTCAGAGTATCCCCCTATACCTTACATTTTGCTAACTTTTAAGGCCTGAAATAAGGTAAATAATCATAAGGATAAACAGTACGCCAATGGCAATGGCGCCCCATTTCCAATAGTTGGCTTTTGGGGTAAATTTACGGTTCAGGATGATATTACCAATAAGGTATTGCAACTGGATCGGGGCGTATTCGTACTTTATGATATAATCTTTCGCACCTTCCTTTATAGCCATATTTGCAACTTCCACATCTGTTTCAGTAGATAACATGATAAGATGTGTATTGGGTGCGGATTCTTTTAGACGTCCAATCAATTCAATGCCGTTCATCAGTTTTTTATCGTTCCTTGAATCATTGGGTGTAAAATAATAGTCAAGCACTACGATGTCCGGTTCCATGCTCAGGTTGGCAAGGCATTCCTCACCAGAAGTATAAGTGAGTATTCTTGCGGCAAAGGCCAGTTTTTCAGTAAGATGGTCTTTGAGCCGCAACAAATATAGCTCATCATCATCAACGAGAAATATAATAGGTTGGTCATTAGCCATATGTTCGCATTTTAAAGCTTGATCTTCATTCTAATAATTTTCATAGCTAATATTATACCGGATTTTCAGCAAATGAATAAGTTCTGCAAACTGGTCTTTCAATTGCTCAAATTTTTCAATATCCGCTTTGTTTTTTTCTTTGGCATGCTGTTCGATTGCCGAAGCAAGTTCTTTCATTATACCAGCTCCTACTACCATTGATGAGCCTTTGAGCTTGTGCGCACGTGAGCGTAGGGATTCATAGTCCTTATTTTGGATATCCTCTGCCATGCTATCTATAATGACCGACGCATTTTTTAAATATAAATTGAAATAGGTAATAACCTGTTGGTGAGAAAACCTGGAAACTATGTCTTCATCCAGTTGCGAATTTAACATCGGTTGAGATTTTAGTTCATCAAATATACCGGTTTTAACAATGTCAAAAGAAAATTTTAAACATGGAACCTTTGTCCACATGACTCTCCACTTCTATTTTACTCCCGTTTTTATCCAGGATTTCTTTCACAATCCATAACCCGAGGCCGGTTCCCTCGGATTCAGGATTGAACCGCTGATATTTTTTAAACAGGAGGTCCCCGTTCCTGGCTATATCTATTCCTTTGCCATTGTCGGTAACACATAATGTCCTAACCCCGTCCTCTACATCAGACTGCACGTGTATCTCGCTTTTTCTGTTTGATGACCTATGTTTTATGGCGTTGCTTAAGAGGTTAGAGACAATGCTCCTTAAATCCTGGTAAGGGTAGGGGACCATGGGCATTCTGCTGAAATCGAGGTAAATTTTTGCCTTTGATTCTAAAATGAATTGTTCCATGCCAATCATAACCTCCTCGAAAATATTTGCAAGGTCAATCATTTCAAAATTAATTTCCTTGCCATCGTCCTTTTTGGTTTCGGCAAGTAGGTCGCCAATCATTTTTTTTAATTGGGCAGCGGAAAATTTCAGTTTCTCATATATCTCGTTTCCCCTCTTTGATAACCGGGCCGTTTCTGAATCCAAAATAGAAAGCAGGCCAATGATATTGGCGACTGGTTTTTTCAACTCATGTGAAATGATATATACAAATCTGTCAAGTGCCTTGTTGGCCCTTAAAAGATCGGCATTATTACTGCTTAAACTAAGTTCACTTTCTTCAAGCCGCCGGTTGATATTCTTTAAGTCCGACTCCATTTCCTTTCGCCTGATCGCATATCTAATGGATCGGGACAAAAGCGGCCCTGTGATTTCCCCTTTTACCAGATAATCCTGAGCCCCTGTCTTTACCACTTCAACAGCGAAATCTTCATCGTTACGTCCTGTAAGAACAATTATGGGTAAATCAGGCACCACTTTATTAGCATTTTCAATGGTCTCCAAACCGTAAGAATCAGGCAGGGACAAATCAAGCAAGAGGAGATCCGTTTTTCCCTTTTCCAGGATCGCAAGCCCTTCTGTAAAATTATTCTTGTGCTCAATATGATATTTTTGCGAAACGACGTTTTGGAGCAATATTTCTATATACCGGGCATCGGCAATATTATCTTCTATAAGAAGTATGTGTAAAGGTTCAGGCATATATCAGGGGCGTCTCGCTATATTAAACCAAAAATCATGGATGCTACGGATAACAAAACCGAAGCGGTTAAAGTCAAAAGGTTTCACGATATAGCAATTTGCTTGCAGTCCATAACATTTTTGAATATCTTTTTCGGCTTCTGACGACGAAAATATGATGACTGGAATACGCTTCAAATCAGGATTTGTTTTTATATATGCCAATACTTCCCGACCGTCAACCCTTGGCAGGTTCAAATCTAATAAAATAAGTTCAGGAACGACAAAATTGGCCAGTGATATGAGGTCCTTAAGATAACTTATTGCTTTTTCACCATCCTTGATTACCAGCATTTCCGGAACAGGTGAGCATTGCATAAATACTTCATTAATAAGTCTTATGTCACCAGGATTGTCCTCAATAAGCAGGATATGGTTGCGCTTAGCCAAAATAAACCGTGGTACCCCCTTTTAATGTTTAACAAATGCCGGAATTCCGGCCATCCTTAAATCGAATGCTGAAACAAATGCTTGCCCCAAGGTATTAAATCAAATGAAAGGGCAAATTGTTCAAGATTCTTTAAAAAAAATCTTTCACCTCAATTTGAGAGGGCTATTTGGGGGATTTTGGTTAATTTTGAGAAAAATTATTTGCTATGGCAATACAGGATGCATTCGATCTTAAGAGTTGGATTGCTGACCATAAGGATCAACTTAAACCCCCGGTAGGCAATGCCCAGGTTTACAAAGATGTCAAAGACTTTATCATAATGGTGGTAGGAGGCCCAAATGCGAGAAAGGATTATCATTATAATGAGAGCGAAGAATTTTATTACCAGATACAGGGTGACATTGTCCTTAAAATTATTGATGAGGGCAAACCAAGGGACATACATATAAATGAAGGTTCCATTTTTATGCTTCCAGGAAAAACGCCTCATTCGCCCCAACGCGGCCCAAACACGGTAGGAATGGTAATAGAAAAAATCAGACAGGGGCCTGAGATTGATGGGTTTCTATGGTTTTGCGAAAACTGCGGCCAAAAATTATATGAAGAATATTTTGAGATGACCGATATTGTAACCCAGTTGCCACCTGTCATGAACCGGTTTTATTCTAACATAGACCTTTGCACCTGTAGCAACTGTGGAACTGTGATGCAGAGACCATAGAACTATTTGAAAATTGGAGAATTTGTAAATTTGAGAATGCCATGGTTCATGTTTTGCTAACAACTGATGCCTAACGCCTGATATTTTGAAAATAGATGTACATACGCACATTCTGCCTGAAAGATGGCCTGACCTAAGGGAACGTTATGGCTATGGTGGATTTGTGCGCCTGGAACATCATAAGCCGTGCTGTGCCAGAATGCTGATTGATGATAAATTTTTCAGGGAGGTAGAATCCAATTCCTGGGATACCAAAGTCAGGATACATGAATGTGACAGGTTCAGGGTTGATGTCCAGGTGCTATCCACAGTCCCTGTTATGTTCAGCTATTGGGCTAAGCCCGATGATTGCAATGATTTGTCAAGAATACTCAATGATCATATCGCCAAAGTGATAAATGATTATCCAAAGCGGTTTATAGGCTTGGGTACCATACCTATGCAGGATACGAAACTTGCCATTAAAGAACTTGAAAGATGTGTAAACGAACTGGGACTGGCAGGAGTGCAAATAGGAAGTCACGTAAACGACTGGAACCTTGATGAACCTGCACTATTTCCGATTTTCGAGGCCGCTCAAGACCTTGGCGCCGCAATTTTCGTACATCCCTGGAATATGATGGGTCAGGAAAAGATGCCGAAATACTGGCTTCCCTGGCTGGTAGGTATGCCTGCTGAAACAAGCCGGGCGATTTGCTCGATGATATTCGGTGGAATATTTGAACGCCTACCGAGCCTGAAAGTTTGCTTTGCCCATGGAGGCGGATCTTTTCCATCTACCATCGGGCGAATTTCCCATGGTTTTGAAGTGAGGCCTGATCTGTGCGCCATTGACAATAATGTGAATCCAAGGGATTATATAGGCCGTTTTTTTATTGACAGCCTCGTTCATGACCAGGCCGTTATGAAATTCGTGGTGGACCTTTTCGGCGCAAAAAAAATCATGCTAGGATCTGATTACCCATTCCCTTTGGGAGAGTTAATTCCCGGAGAACTGATTGAATCAATGGATTTCAGCAACGAAACAAAAGACTGGCTCCTCCATAAATCAGCAATAGAATGGCTAAATCTTACTAACGAGCAGTATTTAAAACACGGATTGGGGCATTTATGGATACAAAGGACGAATTTTAAAGAAGCCAGTTAATTTCAACCGAAAAACATTATTGATCATTGGTAATTGATCATTTCTAATAAATCCATGTACAAAAACGATTTAGATTTCGCCCAATCCCTTGATAAGGCAGACCCGCTAAAAGCTTATCGTTCCAGGTTTTTTATTCCTAAAACACACGAAAAAGAGGTTGTTTATTTTTGCGGAAATTCTCTTGGGCTCCAACCGAAAACAGTAAAAAACCATATTGACATTGAACTGGAAGATTGGGCCAATATGGGTGTTGAAGGCCATTTTGAAGGCCGGAATCCATGGTTCGGCTATCACAAACAATTTGAAGGCCCTGTGAGTCGCCTGGTTGGCGCTTTACCTCATGAGGTGGTTGTTATGAATGCATTAACTGTGAATCTTCATTTACTGATGGCCAGTTTTTACAATCCAACACCTGATAGATATAAAATTTTAATTGAAGGGAGTGCATTTCCGTCTGATTACTATGCCGTTGAAAGCCAGATACGAAACCACGGCTATAATCCGGAAAGTTCTTTGATAGAAGTGATTCCGCGCGAAGGTGAACTAATAATACGGATCGAAGACCTTGTGGATGTCATAAAAAAAGAAGGAAAATCCATTGCACTCATATTGATCGGAGGTGTAAATTACTATACAGGTCAGGCATTTGATATGGAAGCCATTACCAAAGCCGGGCATGAGTTTGGCTGTATGGTTGGGTTTGACCTGGCCCATGCCACGGGAAACCTGAAAATGAAGCTGCATGATTGGGACGTAGATTTTGCCGCATGGTGTGGATACAAATACCTAAACTCCGGCCCTGGTGGCGTTTCGGGAGTTTTTATACATGAAAAATGGGCCAATAGTCCTGAACACCCACGTCTCGCCGGTTGGTGGGGCTATAAGGAAAGCGACCGTTTTAAAATGGAGAAAGGCTTTAAGCCGGAATATGGTGCGGCCGGATGGCAGCTTAGTAATGCACAAATCCTCCCGATGGCTGCTCATAAAGCCTCCCTTGAAATATTTGATGAGGTGGGCATTGATGCATTGCAAAAAAAAAGTGATCAACTGACAGGGTACCTTGAATTCCTTTTGATGGAGCGAATGAATAAACAAGAAGAGAAAAATTTTACCATTATTACCCCTACAGATCCAAAACAACGAGGCGCACAGATTTCTTTATTGGCGCTTAAAAATGGGAAAGAACTTTTCAATAAGCTGACATCAAACCATATAATTGCCGATTGGCGAGAGCCAAATGTGATACGTGTAGCGCCAGTACCCCTTTACAATACCTTTGAGGAGGTTTATCGGTTTGTTGAGGTTTTGTTTGATAAAATATAATCAATACTTTTCTACTCTTTACAAACCCAGTTTCTTTTGCACAGCCTCCGTAATATCTGATTTTTTTGATCCATAAACAACAATCGCATCGTATGCATTGTCAAGAATAAGGTCATAACCTTCTTCTGCCGCTACATCCTGAATGGCTTTTTTGACCTTGTCCCTTATTGGTTTAAAAAGCACTTCGGATTTGGCTTCTATCTCTGAATCTACTGCATTTTTAAAAGTATATAGGCGCAATTCCACTCGTTTTGCCTCATCATCGTCTCCTTCATTATAAGCTATTTCATATCGCTGTTGAAGTTGCTGTAGTTGTTTGTTATATGCTTTGCCTATTGAATCAATCTTGGATTTTGCTATCTGCATTTCCGGCATTGTATCAAGCAATGCCTGCGAATTCACATGCCCGATTTTTTTTTGGGAACTTGATTTTAAGGGAATGAGAACCAGTAATATAAGGAGCAGTTTTGAAAATGCCCTTGGAAAATAATTCATCTATTGTTATATTGACATATACCCTTGAAGCAATTCCCGTACCCTATTTTTTAATCATCTTCTGTAATTTGCCCAGGTCTTCTTCCATGTCCACATCTGTTAATACCGGGAGTTTGAACCAGGTTTTACCAAGTTTTTTTATTTCGTCAATCGTTTGTTCAAGTACTTTTTCGGTACTGTAAGACTTGTTTTCAAAAATATCAGAAACCAATTCCTTCATACCGATCAGGTAATAACCGCCGTCATTGGTAGGGCCAAGAACAAAATCGTGGTCATCGAGCGACTTAAAAGCCTTTTCAATCAAGGTATCGCTCATTTTAGGACAATCGGGCATTACCAGCGCCACTTTTTTATAGTTCTCATTAAATACCTTCTGAAAGGAATTCTTCATTTTTTCCCCCAGGCCTTTACCTTTCTGTATGTCTTTCTGGTATATATTTGGGGGCCATTCGTCTTTAGTTGGGATAAACTCATTATAGAACAGGAACTTATCTACAGAATCCAGGTTGAACGTGATTTCCATGGTATGGTCAAGCATGAACTGGTATATTTTCAGGGCGTTTAAGGCACCCACGGTTTTGGCAAGCCGGGTCTTTACTTTGCCCAGTGCAGGGTTTTTGATAAATATGATCAGGGCTTTTTGCATGTTTCAGTTTTGAGGTAGCAGTGAATAGTTTTACGAATCAAAGAATTTTCTGTCAGAAAACAATAGCTTCGCTCAAATATTTAAGGAATCAGGAGTCAGGAGTCAGGAATCAGGCTGGACCTGATTTGGAAACTGAATATGAATAAATGTGCAAAGTGAAACTTAAATCATTAAAAATAAGCGATCAAGGGGTTCAGTCTTATCCTAACTCCTGACCCCTGATTCCTGACTACTAAATAATGAATGCAAAAATATCTGATGGGTTCAATTTTATATCGCGCATTAACGCAAAAAGGGCTTTTAACATTGTATCAGTTGTTGGCAGTTATTATGCGGCGCGGTTTTCCCGGAAACCATATCACGCAGGTTTTCCCATCAGCGTTTCCATTGAGCCTACCACTTCATGCAACCTCCGTTGTCCAGAATGCCCTAGTGGACTGCGTGAATTCAGTAGGCCAACAGGGATGCTAAAACCTGAATTGTTCAATAAAGTCATTGACGAAATATCTCCTTATACACCATACCTTATCCTGTATTTCCAGGGGGAGCCTTATCTGAATAAAAATTTCTTTGATTTTGTGAAATATGCCGCAGCAAAAAACATGTACGTGGCTACTTCCACAAACGCTCATTATCTCAATGACATTAACGCAAGAAAAACAGTTGAATCTGGCCTGTCACGCCTGATCATTTCAATTGATGGTACCACACAGGAAACTTACGAGCAATACAGGATCGGCGGCCAATTGAGCAAAGTACTTGAAGGGGCTAAAAATGTAGTTGCATGGAAAAAGAGACTCAAAAGTAAACTGCCACATGTTATTTTTCAATATCTTGTTGTCAAGCCCAATGAACACCAGGTGGATGATATTCAAAGGATTGCCAAGGAAATAGGTGTTGATGAAGTAAAGTTCAAGACGGCACAGGTTTATGATTACGAAAACGGTAACGAACTTATACCTGAAAACCAGAAATATTCACGTTACCGCAAAAATGAATCGGGAAAATTTGAGATCAAAAATGCTTTGCTGAACCATTGCTGGAAACTATGGCATTCCTGTGTTTTTACATGGGACGGGAAGGTGGTTCCCTGCTGTTTCGATAAAGATGCAACACATGTTCTCGGGGATGTTGAGGTCGAAAGCTTTGCAAACCTTTGGCATGGGAGAGCCTACCAAAATTTCAGGGGCGCCGTACTACGTTCCAGAAAGGAAATTGATATTTGCCAGAACTGTACGGAAGGGACAACGGTTTGGGTATGAAATAAGCGGTTAGAAGTTAGGAATTATTTAAAAAACAATATTTTAAGAAATACAATGAAATCTGAAAATCAATACATACCCGGTGTATGCAACATTGGCAAATTGGAAATAAAAGCACGTACAAAAACGATGTATTTTTCTTTAATATTGCTTTTGGCAGATATAATAATCCTCGAACTTCTCCATGCCAACCATTGGTGGGGACTTACGGTTTTTATTTTTGCAGCGTCATTTGCGGTTAGTTTTCAGCAGGTATATTTTAAGTTCTGTGTTAATTTTGGGATGAGAGGTGTTTTCAATTTTGGGGATATGGGTAAAACATTCACCGTAGAACAAAAGGAATATTACGATAAAGACAGGGCCAAGGCATTGAAAATGATTATTGCCGGGATTGTATTTGGAGCAATGGTCATATTGATCTATTGTTTTGTGTAGATGGACAGCCTAAAAAGGATATTATAGCCTAACAGTATCCTGAAATTTCACCTTGTGCGGCCATTGCCAAAAGAGTTGATTCGTTTTATTTGCCCTAATCCTTCGTTAAGAAATTAAGCTTTCTTTTTCGGGTAGGTCCCGAAAACAATGTCCCATATAGGTGATGAAACTCCATACGCATTGTCGGGCTCCCTGAAATGATGGATATTGTGGTACTCCCAGTAAAACTTAAAAGCATTTTTCGGTGGACGAAAAGCATGTAATGAATAATGGATCATATCATAGAAGACATATCCTGTTATAAACCCACCAAAAAAGACACTTACATACCTGCCTAATATCAGGTTGAAAACAAAAAAGAAAACGACGGCAATGGCGAGGCTTGCCATTGGAGGCATCACCAGCCTTAATTTATCTTTTGGATATTCATGATGGACGCCATGTATAAGGTAGTGAAATCGCTGTGCCCATTTAGACTCGTTTACAAAATGAAATATATAACGATGCAAGATGTATTCAAAAAACGTCCAGGTGAATAATCCTGCCAGAAATAGAACTGCCAAAGTGAAAAAAGTTGGGTGTAAGTGGCTATAAAAATACCAAACAAGCCCTGCAACAAGAGGGAGGTAAACCGCTAAAACTGCAAGAGGATTGGTCTTGGTGCCAAACTCCAACAGTTCGCTTTTAAATAATCTGGCCCTGCCTTTTGCTTTGACGGTGTACATGAAGAAGTTGGTGAGTTAGTGAGTTAGTGGTGGGAACCATCCATATTGTTGACTGTTGACTGTTGGCCGACTCCTGATTGCCGATGCCTGACTCGTGTTTCCTTTATAGGTGGATAAGTCCCAAAAACAATGTCCCAAAGAGGGGAAGAAACGCCAAATGCCTTATCGGGATGGCGGAAGTGGTGGATATTATGGTATTCCCAGGCAAATTTTAAAGCATTTTTTGGGGGACGTACTGCATGAAGTGCGTAATGTATCATCGCGTAGCAAAGGTACCCTATGATAAACCCACTGAAAAACACTAGCCCATAGCTACCCATTATCCATCGGAATATTATAAAAAAAGTGCCTGCAATGATTATGCTTGGTACGGGCGGCATCACGAGCCTCTGTTTATCTTTAGGATATTCATGGTGAACCCCATGAACAAAATAATGAAACTTTTGAGCCCATTTGGTATCGTTTACAAAGTGAAAAACATACCGGTGAAGGATGTATTCAAAGAAAGTCCAGCTAAAAAGCCCTACAAAGAAAATGCCTGTGAGCGCAGCTGCACTTGGCTCTATGTAGTGGTAAAAATACCAAAGTAAAAATGCGCATAAAGGAATATACATGCCAAGAATGATTCCAGGATGTGTCCTGGTAAGCAGATCGAGGATCTTGTTATCAAACAGTTTTGCACTTCCTTTTACTTTGACTGTCGCCATATATGGGTCTTATCTCTTGATTTCGCCTTCAAAAATACAAAAAATTGGTCAAACAAGTTTTTCAATTATGAAGCAATTAACACTAAGGAGGTTGTTAAAGCAAAGATATGTCCAGATTTGTATATTGGCACCCGGTACAACTGGCCCTGATTGTCCGACGCTTTTCGCGGGCCTATTCGGGATTCTCAATTTGAATTAACGTATTTTTGCAGTAAAGATAATACAAGACATGGAGCAGCAGGTGATGGCAGAAGAACCTTTAGCACTCAGTTTCGAAGAATTCAAGCGACAGACATTGGAGGACTATCGTCTGGGGCAGATCAGCCGCCAGGCAAGTCTTTTGGGCCGGAAAGAGGTGTTGACGGGCAAAGCCAAGTTCGGCATATTTGGTGATGGCAAAGAACTGGCGCAGATTGCTATGGCCAAGGCATTTAAGAAAGGTGATTTCCGATCGGGATATTACCGTGACCAGTCTTTTATGTTTGCTATTGGGGAACTTACTGTGAGGCAATTTTTCGCCCAGCTCTATGCTGATACAAGTATTGAAAGAGAACCTGCATCTGCCGGCAGGCAAATGAATGGCCACTATGCCACCCGAAGTCTGGATGAAAACGGGGATTGGAAAAACCTTACAGAGATAAAAAACTCCTCTGCTGATATTTCCCCGACTGCCGGACAAATGGCAAGGTTACTTGGATTGGCTTATGCGTCAAAATTGTACAGGAATAATAAAGATTTACAAGGGTTTACACAGTTTTCAAATAATGGGAATGAAGTAGCATTTGGTACCATCGGCAATGCATCCTGTGCAGAAGGTCCTTTCTGGGAAACGGTGAATGCAGGTGGCGTATTAATGGTACCAATGGCGATTTCTATCTGGGATGACGAATATGGAATCTCTGTTCCGAACAAATACCAGGTTACCAAGCAAGACCTGAGCGAAATATTAAGCGGTTTTTCTTACAGTGAAGAAAAGGAACAAGGGTATCATTTGCATACTGCCAGGGGCTGGAACTATGCCGAACTGGTAAAAATGTACGAGCAAGGCATTGAATCAGTAAGAAAAAACCATATCCCTGCTATTTTCCACATCAAAGAAATGACGCAGCCACAAGGGCATTCCACATCAGGTTCTCATGAAAGATATAAATCCAAAGAGCGCCTCGCATGGGAATTGGAATTTGACTGCCTGAAAAAGATGCGGGAATGGATGATAGAAAAGGAGCTATCAACCGCAGAAGAACTGGATGCCATTGAAAAAGAAGCCAAAACATATGTGCGCCAGGAGCAGAAAGCGGCATCCGAAGAAGCAACCAAAGAAATCTTAAGCGATCGTTTGAGTATTATTGATCTCTTCAAAGAGATTGCACAAGGCAGTTCCCAGCAAGAAAGTATCCTTAAAGAGGTTGAATTTTTAAAAGATTCTTTGGATATTGATAAGCGGACAAATATCCATAGCTGTTGGAATGTATTGTTCCTAAGCAGGAAAGACACTGAAAGCGAAGCCCGCAAAAAACTGGTGAAATGGAAAAATAAGGCTTCCGAAATAAACGGCCAGGATTATAATTCTGATTTATACAGCGGTACGGCTTTAAGAGTGCCTGAGGTAAGGGTAGAATATGCTGGTGATGCCCAGGTGGTTGACGGACGTGAGGTCCTGGTGAAATTCTTTGAAACGGCATTTGAAAATGACCCGCGCATTTTTGCCTTTGGAGAAGATGTCGGTAAGATTGGAGATGTGAACCAAGGGCTTGCTGGGATGCAGGAAAAATTCGGCGAACTGAGGATAACAGACACTGGAATCCGTGAAGCAACCATCATGGGGCAGGGGATAGGTTGTGCCATGCGTGGATTAAGGCCCATAGCTGAAATTCAATACCTGGATTACCTGGCGTATGGCATGCAAACGCTAACGGATGATCTGGCTACCTTATATTATCGAACCCGTGGAGGCCAAAAAGCGCCTTTAATAGTCCGTACCCGTGGTCACAGGTTGGAAGGAATATGGCATTCCGGGTCACCGATGGGGTTTATTATCAATGCCTTGAGAGGGATGTATGTGTGTGTGCCCAGAAACATGACAAAAGCAGCAGGATTTTACAATACACTTTTAAAATCAGATGAGCCAGGTCTGATCATTGAAAGGCTTAATGCCTACCGCCACAAGGAAAAATTGCCTTCTAATCTGGCGGAATATACACTGCCCCTGGGGGTTCCTGAAGTTTTGGTTGAAGGGAATGATATTACAATTGTCACCTACGGAGCCTGCACCGATATTGCAAAAGAAGCGTTAGAAAAATTAAATGAATCTGGTATATCTGTGGAATTGATTGATGTTCAGACACTCTTACCGTTTGATATCAATCATTCTATCGTTGAATCTCTCAAAAAGACAAACCGTGTTTTGTTTTTTGATGAAGATGTTCCCGGAGGCTGCACATCCTATATGATGCAAAAAGTCCTGGAAGAGCAAGGCGGCTATTTTTACCTGGATTCTCAGCCTAAAACCCTTACTGCCAAAGCGCATCGTCCTGCTTATGGCTCAGATGGGGATTATTTTTCCAAGCCGAATGCAGAAGATGTATTCCTCGCCGTGTATGAGATGATGAATGAGGTTGACCCGAAGAAATGGCCGGAGTTTTATTGATTTGAAAATGAATCATTTATTAGGAACCGATGTTATGTTCGGATAGGTAGGTGGAAGATGGAAAGCAATAGAATTGATAGGACTTATATGAGAGTAATCAAAAAGAACTCCGATGAAGAGAGTGATGATGTGTTTTATTGGTTGAGCCTGACTCCTATACAAAGAATATCAGCCCTTGAAGAAATAAGAACAGAGTATAATTTATGGAAATATGGGCCTGTCAGAGGATTTCAAAGAGTTTATAAAATTATTAAACGAACGAGGGGTTAAATACCTGATTGTCGGAGGGTATGCTGTTGCCTATTATGGCTTTCCCCGATATACAAAGGATATTGACCTTTGGATATGGCCTCAGGAATCCAATGCTGACAAAATGGTGGATGCTCTTAAAGAATTTGGATTTGATTCTTTAGGACTTACTAAATATGATTTTTTCGATGTCGATAATATTATCCAATTGGGTTATCCTCCAAACAGGATTGATTTAATTACGGATCTATCCGGGGTTGATTTTGAAAATTGCTTTTCAAATCGCCAGGAAGTAGAAATGGATGATATAAAAGTGAATTTCATATCCCTTAACGATTTAATTGAAAACAAAATAAAGACCGGGAGACTTCAGGATCAGGCAGACGTTGAAAAATTGAAAAAAAGGAAGGGTTAAATCAAAAGTTAAGAAATAGACTTTCTCTTTCTGATTTTATAGAGATTCAGCAACCACCTCTTTCACATCGGGTACCAATCTTTTCAAAAGATTTTCAATTCCGGCCTTGAGGGTAATGGTAGAAGAAGGACAACCGCTGCAGGAGCCTTTAAGGGCTACGGTAACAATACCATCTTCAAATGATTTGAATTCAATATTACCACCGTCCATTTCTACAACAGGTTTGATGCTACTGGTAAGTATTTCCTTGATTTTGGCAATGATCTCATTTTCATCCACTTCTTCTTCATGCTCTTTGGGAGCCAGGGTTTCCTGCATTTGAAGGGAAATGATCGGGTCGCCGGCCTGGATATATTCTTTCAAAAAAGTACGGAGGATCGGGATGAGCTCCGCCCACATGCTGTCGGACAGTTTGCTTACAGTAACAAAGTTCTGACTGATATAGACACCCTTTACAAAGCTGAATTTAAACAACATCGCAGCCAATGGCGATTCCTGTGCCGATTGCTGATCAGGGAAATCGAAGCTGTATCCCGGAGGTAAAAGTTCTTTGTTCAGGACAAACTTAATGCTGTCAGGGTTTGGGGTCCCTTCGGCATATACGGTTATAAATTTTTCTTGGGTCGTAGTTTCCATGTTGTGATATTCACTGCAAAGGTAAGAACAATATAGGGTAGGGGATTAGTTCTTTTGGTAGAATATTTGTTGGAACATGGAATTTACGGAATCGCCATAAACTTATGCGTCTGTAGCGAAACCCGCCATTTAGGATTATTTTTAACGTATTCCACAATTAGAGGCATCATTTTGTCCCGTTGGCTCCATTCGGGCTGGACCAAGAGTTTGCAATCTTTATTTACCAAAGTAGCTTGTTCTTCAGCCCATTTGAAATCCGATTTATTGAAAACAATGATCTTGAGTTCGTTGGCAGCCTGGTATATTTCAGGAAGAGGCTTTTTGAATTTTTTAGGTGATAAACATATCCAGTTCCACGAACCACTCAAAGGATAGGCACCTGATGTTTCGATATTGGTTTCAAAACCTACCGTTTGTAACTCATTGGTCAATTCATGAAGGTTGTGCATCAATGGCTCACCGCCTGTTATCACTGCCAATCTTGCAGGTTGTCTTAAGGCATCAGCTACAATATTTTGAATCTCAATTGATGGATGCGCATCAATGGGCCATGACTCTTTCACATCACACCAGACACATCCTATGTCACAGCCACCTAGACGTATAAAATAGGCAGCACGACCACTATGTGAGCCTTCGCCCTGAATGGTATAGAATGCTTCCATTACTGGAAGCGAAGCTTCCTTTTCTTGCAAATCAGTCTTTATTTGATGCTGCCTGTAAAGTGTTAAGCATGAGACTCGCTATGGTCATAGGGCCAACGCCACCAGGAACCGGGGTTATGTAGCTACATTTAGGTGAAACATTCACAAAATCTACATCGCCACTTAGCCGGAAACCGTTTTTTTTGCTTGCATCAGGGACCCGTGTTGTACCCACATCAATCACCACAGCGCCATCTTTTACCATATCGGCAGTTACACTATTGGGTTTCCCGGTTGCGGAAATGATGATATCAGCGTTTAAGACATGTTCTTTAAGGTTTTTGGTTTTGCTGTGACAGAGGGTTACGGTAGCATTTCCAGGGTTGGTATTTCTTGACATTAATATACTTACCGGTGTACCAACAATATCGCTTCTTCCAATTACAACACATTCTTTTCCAGCCGTATCTATTTTATAATGCTCCAGGATTTTCATAATGCCGTTTGGGGTAGCAGGCAGAAAGCAGGGCAATCCCTGAACCATCCTTCCAATATTTACCGGGTGAAAACCATCCACATCTTTTTCAGGGTCAGTAGATTCGATTACTTTTTCTACTGAAATATGTTTTGGAAGGGGTAATTGCACAATGAGTCCATCAATATCAGAATTGGCATTTACTTTTTTGATCTGGTCCAGCAGTTCTGCTTCGGTAATAGTGTCTTCAAATCTTAACAAAGTAGATTTATATCCTATTTCTTCGCAGGAGCGGATCTTGCTTCCTACATAAGTTTCGCTTCCGCCGTCATTCCCAACAAGAATAGCGGCCAAATGAGGTTGCTTTTTGCCATCTATCACGCGCTGGCTTACTTTTTCTTTAATCTGGGATTTGATAAGGTCTGAGAGTGCTTTTCCGTCGAGTAATTGCATGGTGTATCGCTTTTAAGTAGTTTGGCGCAAAAATAGTGCATTGAAGCTATTTAGTTGCAATGTTAGAGTTATTTGGGAATTTGGGGATTTGAGGATTTGGGAATGGCTTCGCAAGCCAGTGCTCTAAGGTTATTTAGACTTAGCGGTAATAATGATTTTAGCTATAATATTGTCAATGTGAGATATTTGCTCTAACAAATCATCTACTTCTGGCAAGCTTTTAGAATGTTTTATTAATTCAAGCCAATAGATGGTTTCATCACATTCTTTTGCAGCTATCTTAAACTTATGGATAAAATCTGCCTTACTTTCCGCATTTTGAGCTTCCCTAATATTCGCTCCGATTGACGTGCCGGATTTAAACAATTGGTTGCTCAAAGCCCATTTCTTCTTTTTATCAAGGATACTACAAAATGCGATAACAGCAATTGAAAAATCAAATGTTAACTTCAGAATGGTGTTATCACTATCGTTTCTTGGCATTCTATTTATCGTTCAATTCTTTACTTATATGAACTCATTTGCGCCAGCCCATTCCCAAATCCTCAAATTCCCAAATCCTCAAATAGTTCTGCTCTTCATCGCCTCATAAAAAACAATCCCTGCCGCCACAGACACATTGAGCGATTGTATCTTCCCCGTCATCGGGATTTTGGCGCTATCGTCCACGATCTTTAAGAGTTCAGGGTCTATGCCAAACCCTTCTGATCCCATAATAATGGCTGTAGGCAGATTAAAATTAATTTCCGATATTTCTTTAGTCGCTTTTTCTGTAATGGCAATAAGCTGTAATCCTGAGTTTTTTATATTCTCAATGGATCGCATAAAATTGATTTCCCTGCACACTGTAACATTATGCAATGCCCCGGCTGAGGCTTGTAGCGCGTCGGCGTTGAGCATGGCGCTGCCAACCGCCGGAATGACAAGCGCATGTACCCCGAAACACTCTGCGCTACGGGCAATGGCCCCAAAATTTCGTACATCGCTTATCTTGTCAAGCAACGCAATAAAAGGTGTTTCCCCGCTTTCAAAAATCTGAGGGAGTATATCGTCAATGGAAGCGAAATCCACAGACGAACTAATGGCTATAATGCCCTGGTGTGCTTTGGAAGTGAGCCTGTTGAGTTTTTCTTTCGGTACAAACTGGAAAGGTATGTCGTATTTTTTGAGTTCAAGAATGATTTCCCGTATGCCATCGTTATGAATGTCTTTCTGGATAAAAACCTTGGCCAGGGATGTACCACTATTGATGGCTTCCTGAACGGAATGGATGCCGTATATTTTTTCTTTACTTTGCATAATAATTAATTGTCGGGGCGAACCCACGTGTTCGCCCACAAAAATCAAGGGCGAACACGTGGGTTCGCCCGTACAAAGGTAGCTAATATTGAAGAAAATAGGCATAATCAGTGACACGCACGGCTATCTGGATGACAGGATCATTCATTTCCTGAGCGACCGGGATGAAATATGGCATGCGGGCGACTGGGGCAGGATAGAGGTTTCTGATAAACTGGCGGCTATCGCGCCAATAAAAGGGGTTTTCGGCAATATTGATGGACAGGAAATCCGCTTAACCTACCCGAAAACATTGAGGTTCAATTGCGAAGGAATAAATGTCTTTATGACTCACATTGGAGGTTATCCCGGGAAATATGCTCCTGATATCAGCGAGGAATTGAAATCCAACCTGCCAAATCTTTTTATTTGCGGACATTCTCATATTGTAAAAGTGATTCGTGATCCCAAACTGGGTTTACTCCATATAAATCCTGGTGCAGCCGGAAGAAGTGGGTTTCATCATGTAAGGACTTTGGTTTTATTGGATATAGAAGGCTCACAAATGAAGAATTTGAGGGTTGTAGAGTTGGGGAAAAGAGCAGAATTTGAGAATTTAGGAATTTGAGGATTTGGGGATGGGCTTACGCAGGTAATGAAACACCCTTACGATAATCGTTATATTTGTAAAACAATCAGATGATGCAAATAGCTAATAAATATGAAAACTAAAGAAGAAATTATTAAAGCATATAAGCTTTTGAGACATAATCTTCAAGAACCCCCATCTTCTAAATACTTTTATAAGCAAAGTCGAATATCACATACTACTCTGGGAAGGATTTATGGTCAAAATCCATTTAGTAAGCTTATGGAAGAATGTGGCGACGCTCCAAGAAGTTTTTTTGTCCCAAAGTCGGATTTCGATTCTATTCTTGAGGATTATGGCTTGCTAATAAGAAAATTAGGACGCCCACCTGTATTGGCGGATTGGAATCAAAGCGGGGGAGTAAATTCATCAGTAATAAATAGAAGCCACAATACTAAATGGACTGAAATGCCTGATAAATTTCTTGAATTTGCTATATCAAAGGATGAATGGCATGATGTTGTGGTTTTACTCTCATCATTTAAAAAATCATCGTTCATTAAATCAAATAACGATAATGGCCCTGATCTTAATATTCAGTTTGAAGAAATATACCTTATTAAATCAGGGAAATATTATAAAATTGGAAAAACCAAAGATTTTGGACTTCGAGGTTATCAATTTAAAATTCTATTACCAGAAAAGCCTGAGCTTGTGCATAAATTCAAGACTGATGACCCATTTGGAATTGAAAAATATTGGCATAATCGCTTTGCCAACAAGCGTAAAAATGGTGAATGGTTTGATTTAGATAACAATGATATTAAGGCCTTTAAAATGAGGAAAGACTTTATGTAACATCTAATGCGCCAGCCCATTCTCAAATCCCCAAATCCCCAAATTCTCAAATAGTTTCCCCAGCGTCAGCCCATTCCCAAATTCCCAAATTTTCAAATTCCCAAATGGTTTTCTCAAACTCCTGTAACTTTCCGCACTCTTACACCGTCATACGAAAAAATGGATGCGAAAACGTACAATAGCCTGGTAGAGACAGAAGCGGATACTGTGTACCGGTTTATTTTGAAATCCATTAAGCATGAAGAAGATGCTCAGGATATTGTACAGGACGCTTATGAAAAAATTTGGATGAACAAGGAAAATATAGATGGCGCAAAAGCGAAATCATACCTGTTTTCAACGGCATACCATACCATGATTGACAGGATACGAAAAGTAAAAAGAATTACCCCGCTTGAAGAACATCACGAGGATATGAATTTTTATACGGAAGAATATACTGGAACAAAAGAGATGATTGAAGAAGCTGTAAACCACCTTCCGCCAGACCAGCGCTCTGTGATTTTGCTGCGGGATTACGAAGGGTATTCGTATGAAGAGATCGGGGAGATGACGAAGCTAAGTGAAAGTCAGGTAAAGGTTTATATCCACCGGGCAAGGACGTTTTTGAAGAACCATATTGAAAAAACAGAGAGCTACTATCATGGAAATTAATAAAGAAAATTATAAAGAATGGCTGGTCAGGTATTTTGAAGACGACCTTAATGCCACGGAGAAAATAAAAGCGGATCAATTTATCAATGAGAATGAATGGGCGTCCCGGGAATTGGATTTGCTCAAACGTACAAAGCTCAAACCGGATATGGAGATCAGGTTTCCTGATAAGCGCTTGCTTTTTCGTACTGAGGAACCTGTGGTGGAACTGAAAAAACCTGTGGTTGTCACTAAACTATATAGATATGCTGCCTTAGCTGCTGCCGCTGCAGTGCTTGCTTTTGCTGTTATTTTCAGTATCCATAAACCGGGCAATAAAATTCAAACCGCACATTCTGATATTCATAACAACATTATTCCGAGTGTGAAACAACCAGGTAACTCTCAGGCTCAGGTGGTTCCACATACTCATGACGTTGTAGCCCCTGATAATGTCGGGTCTAACACAGTAATTCAAAAGCACGCCCCAGTGAAAAGAGATTTAATAGCAAACGAAAATGAACCTGTTTTAAAAGAAAAACAACAACAACCTGCTGCGTCCGAAAAGAATTCAAAATCTACTGAAATACAGATGCCCCAGAATAAAGATTATGCCACAAATAAATTACCTATTGTAAAACAAACCGATAGCCAGGCCATAAAACCTATCAAGGAAATAGTTAGTGAACCGGTTAAACGAGTGGCTGCAATTAATAAGTCAGAACCCTCCATCCCGAGCAAATATGCCTCTTATGTCGAAGACAAATCTGTGTTACAGTCATTGCTTGATCTTGCCCACAAAGTTTCTATAAAAAAACAGGTGGTCGGCCAGCAAACCTATTACGCCCTTTCTGTAGAAACACCTGATATAAAGATAAATAAGACAATTAAATAACTGATTCAATAGTAAATAACATGAAAAATAGTAATATGATAAAGAGAATAGTTTTTGCATTCTTAATAGGAATTGTCTCCATTACGTCTTCACTAAAGGCGCAAGATAGCGGCCATAACAAAGATATTCATACCGAAAAAAGAATTGTGAACCGGAATGGTAAAGATAGTATGCTCACTATAACCAAAGAAGACAGGGTCAATGGAACAGATATAAAAAGAACTATTGTCATCCGGGATGGAGATACAATTACCAATATTGAGACTTCGGAGAATAACGGAAGTGGACCAGAAAATGGTTCATCAGTTATCATTAATGGAGACTCGATTGTAAAAATTTACGGAGGTACTGGCGGCAAGAATACGAATATTGAAAAAAAATCCATTATCATCCTTAACGGCGATTCAGTTTACACAGTTAAACCAGGGGGGGGGCGATGTAAATATAGACATTGATACGGCGACAATCAATAAAAAATTCAGCATTAATAAAGCCCTTCGTGATGTGGACAAAAAAGGGATTGTGATATCTGATAAATATATTGTAATCAACCTGAACAGGCTATCTCATAAGGATTCAGCCCATTCGCACATGCGCAATGTTATAGGAAAGATTGGGCTGGAAGGCTTTGATCTTGGTTTTACACAATTTATAGACCATGGAAATGTCGGTGTGACCCTGCCTAATCGTCTCCTTGATCTGAATGTTGGCAAATCCGCGAATGTCAATTTCAGGGTGGCTGACCTTAAAGTGAACCTCGCAGCTCATAAACTATACCTTGATGCAGGACTAGAATTTGACCTGCACGATTATAGGTTTAACAATAATGTAACCATACAGCCCAATGCGGCTAAATTCAATTTTTATAATGACAGCACTGCCAATTTCTCTAAAGATAAACTTTCAACCCAGTATCTTGAACTGCCGCTGATGTTGTGTTTCAGTTCCAATCCGACGCATGTAAATCATTCATTTACAATTGGGGCTGGAGCTTATGGCGGCATTTTGCTGGGCGCCTATACCAAGCAGGTAAGCAATGTGAACGGGACACAACACTATTACGGTGACTTTCACTGCAATGGAGTTGACTATGGCTTTATAGCTGTCATTGGATATGGAGAAGTCCAGCTTTATGGGAAGTTGAATACTTCACCGCTGTTTGAAGGCTCTTATGGAGCACCAAATCTCCAATCAGCAACATTTGGTATCAGGTTGTTCCACAATTTCAAATGGAGCTGATGTCAATGACCATTTATCAATGACCAATTAAAAAGTAATCTTTTCCAATAATTTTCTGGTTCGTATAGTCCTTCTTTCATGAATTTGAAGGAAGGACTGTACTTTTTAAATTGATTGTTGTTTCTGATAGGTGTTCGATTTGAAAAAGGTTTAAATTTGGATTTTAGAAAGGTAATAGAATTAGGTGATACAAGAGCCAAAGAACTTATAAAAAAATATTGCAAGTAATATTTTTTTTAGCCCCGAATTTTAATTCGTTACTATTTCGGGCTATCAACAAAGTACATGGCCAGTTTCCCTTTGCTTTTTACTTCTATGTTCCCGCGGAATGTGCAATTGAAATCGTCCTTTATAAGGCTGTAAGTATGATCTGAAATGTTTACTTTTCCGGTTTCACCAAACTGTTCCATGCGTGCAGCCGTGTTCACGGAATCGCCCCATATATCGTATGCAAATTTCTTGATACCCACCACGCCGGCTACCACAGGCCCTGTATTAATGCCAATTCTGATCTCAAAGTAAGGCAGGTTTTTCACTGATTTCTCAAGTTTTTCCTTTTCCACGTAATGCTGCATTTCCAGGGCGGCATTTACTACATTGGCAGGGTTTCCCTTCAATGGCCCTGTAAGTCCGCCTGCACAAAGATAGGCATCCCCGATTGTCTTGATCTTTTCAAGACCTTGTCTTTCAATGATCAGGTCAAATGATCCGAAATATTTGTCAAGCTCTTCCACGAGTGCCTCGGCAGACATGGATTGTGCGATTTCTGTAAAGCCTTTGATATCAGCAAACATAACACTCACCTCATCGTAGTTGCGAGCAGTGGTTTTGCCATATTTTATCAATTCCTGGGCCGTTTCGGAAGGAAGTATGTTGAGAAGAAGTTCATCAGAACGTCGTTTTTCAGCACGGATGATCTGTATGGCTTTTCGCTCGAAACGATAGCGGTGGTACAATATGAATAAAATAACAAGAATCAGAATTAATCCTACTCCAAGTGCATAGCCTATAAAATTTTGACGCTGTGCATGAGCCTTTTGTATTTCCTGGTTTTTTGTCAATATAGCTATCTGCTGCTCTTTGTTTTCCGTTTCATACTTGGTCTGCATATCCGCAATTGCTTTGCTTTTTTGGATGTTGAAAATGCTGTCTTTTATGATATCATATTGCTCCTGCGTATTGTACGCGTTTTGGTAATCATGATCTTGTTTGTAGAAGTCTGCAAGGTTTTCATATATCTGCATTAAAGAAGAAAGGGAACCTGTTTTTTTTGCAAGTGGGATGGCAACGTCGAAATAATGAAGGCTGCTGTCTTTGTTGATTTTCTCATAAGCAATAGCGATATTACAATAAGCATTGGCCAATCCAACAACATCTTTTAATGTTTGCTTGATTTCGGCGGTTTTATAAAAATAACCTAACGCTTTTCGATGATTTCCTTCACTAAAATATGTAGCGCCAAGGTTATTATATATTCTGGCTTGGTTTTCTTTGTCATTTTCCTTAATAAAAAGTGGGAGTGCCGTTAAATAATTAAAGCGTGCCAAGCCAAAACATTTATAATCCTGATACAAATTCCCAAGTTCGATATATATGCCTGCTTCTTCAATTATATTCCCTGATTTTGAGATTATCGCCAGGCTTTTGTTTATATAATAAAATGCTTGGGCGCTGTCATTTAGCTCTCCATATACTATGCCCAAATATTTATAGGAATGTGCAATCCCGAGTTTGTTACGAATCATTTCTCTAATTTTTAAGCATTTCAAGTTAAAATAAATAGATGAATCATATTCTCCTTCTCTTTCAAAAATTATACCTAAGCTACTGTATATCGTTATGATACCTGTAGTAAAATGCAACTTTTCGGCAAGGTTTTCAGCAATATGAAAATATTTTTTAGAAAGGCTATAATCTGAATATCTATATTCCCATGCTATGGAGTTGAGAAGGTTGACTCGATTAGTGTCAGGAGCAGAATAAAATTCAAGGGAATCAATTTTATTTTTTAGGCGATTGTTCTCCGCTTTAACAAAAGGGGAACAAAAACAACTTGCCAGAATAAATATGAAGCAAAATCCGGATTTAGAATTCAGAAAATCAGTCATCCGATTTAAGGTATATTTATTTACTTTTCCAGTAACTTTTCTATACGCTGGAAAGCACTTTGCATTGCCTTGCTAAATTCAGCTTCAATAATGTCTCTTAAATCAGGCCAGGTATTAAGTTTCATAGGTGCGCCCGAAGGAGGGTCTAAAATTGGCTTAGTCACTATTTTACCTCTATTCCCTGACACAGCAAGGCTCACATATATCTGATTGGGGATTAGACCAAAAATAGAAAACTGGTACGCATCAAACCCAGATGGGTTTGGATCAGGAACCATTTGTATATTGAAAACAGAATCACCCGGTGTGCCATCACTATCAGGCGTAGGGTTGGTTTCTATCTGCACATTGTTCCCGAATACAACGACATATAATTGTGATGAATCCATGTAGGTATAAGGTACATCATATTGTGGCTGACTACTGCTGCCAAAAAACTGTGGGAAAAAGTTGCTGCCATCTGGTGAAGTAGTAAACAATACGTAGTATATATTACTATAGCCATCCTGATAAATATAAGATACATTAGGTTGTGGTGTCATATTCTTGCTTTTTTAGTGTGTAACCTTAAATTTTAGGACCCATCTTTGCAAAGCACGTCAATATGTTTGATACCGCCAAATTATGTTTTCCGGTTGTTCCACAATTTCAATCTTTTGCAACGGAAAATTCCTGATTCGTATCCGGGATCAAATCCGGGACTTTATCCGTAATTTTGCCTTGCAAACCGTTCTATCGCCTTGATTTATTTCAGGGAGGAAAGTCCGGGCAACACAGGGCGCCGCGCTTTTTAACGAAAAGGATCATCCCGCCATAGATGATACGGAAAGTGCCACAGAGACAAGACCGCCAGTTCCGAGTAATCGGGACAGGTAAGGGTGAAAGGGTGAGGTAAGGGCTCACCGCTACTATTGGTGACAGTAGTAGAAGGTAAACCCCGCGGGTTGAAAGACCAAATAAACCGGCAATTCCAGGTGCAAACCCGGATAAAGGCGGCCCGCCTGATGCCGGAGGGTAGGTTGATAGAGGTGATTGGCGACAATCATCCCAGATAAATGATAGAATCCCGATTTATCGGGAACAGAACCCGGCTTACAGGTTTGCATTATGGCATTTGTTTCTCCGCACTCAGTCGCTAAACTTTGGCGCATGAGAACGAAACCTTGGCGAAGGCGGATGACATTTGAAATGAAAAAAAGGAGCGACAAGGCTCCTTTTTATCATTTATGTCAGTTCAGAAATATTAACATGTTTCAGGAGTACAAAATGCACCATCCTCTGAATCATTTGCCAACATGACTTTTTCAGGCTTATGTTCTTCCCAGGCTTGATTAAGAGCACCTAGGAAAGTAGGACTCTCCTGTGCACCTGAAACAGCATATTTATCATCTATCACAAAAAATGGAACACCATTAACACCAATCTGACGGGCTTCATAAATATCGTGTTCAACGTCTTGAACAAATTCATTTCCGGCAAGAGTCTGCCTTATTCTATTTTCATCAAGCCCGATTTCAATTCCGATTTTTACCAATGTTTCTACATCAGCGGTATTTTTCCCTTCGGTGAAATAGGCTTTAAAGAGCTTTTCTTCAGCTTCGTTCTGGAATCCGTGTTTCTTGGCAAGATGCGAAAACCTATGTGCATCAAATGAATTGGCAACAACGGCCTGATCAAATTTGTACTCAAGTCCGACTTGTTTGGCAATATTGGTCACATAATCATTCATTTCTTTGGCACGCTCCGGGGATATGCCTTTTCTTTCTGATAGGAATTCATGCACGGTTTTGGATGGATCCGTAACTATTGTGGGATCAAGCTGGAAACTTTTCCATTCTACTTCAATATCATCTTTATGAGGGAATTGTGCAAGTGCATTTTCAAATTTCCGCTTGCCGATATAGCAGAACGGGCACATCACATCACTCCATATTTCAACTTTCATATAATTCTTGTTTTTAGATTTTTAGCTTTTGTCTTATTCCCAAACACCAAATTTCCGGAAATGGTTTGGTTATATGTTGCAACATTGAATGTTTTTCTACGTAGAGACAAGGTAATACCTTGTCTCTAAATTGAGAATACAGGAATGGTATAATTTCCCTAATTTTCCACCTTCAAATTTTTAGTTATTGATATGTACACCCCGGAACAAATACAGGAATTCAAAAACCTGACCAACAAACTACTCCTTCATATTGATTCCAATAACCCAACAACTCTACAACTCAATAACTCCATAAATGAAGCGGTACGGGAAGTCGTTGATCTCCGCGATGTGATCAACTTTCATGACCATATGTATTATGTACAGAGTGAATCAATTATCACGGATTTTGAATATGATAAGCTTTTCAAACATCTAAAAGCCATTGAAGATCATTTCCCTGCATTGGCTACAGATGATTCGCCGACGCATCGCATCGCCCAGGGATTGACCAAGGAATTTCCAACAGTATCGCATATAGTTCCGATGTTGTCATTAGACAATTCTTATAATGAGGATGATCTGATTGATTTTGACCGTAAAGTAAAGGACCTCACGCATCTGGATTCAGTTGATTATACGGTAGAGCCCAAGTTTGATGGAGGTGGAATATCTATAGTCTATGAAAATGACAAACTATCGCGGGCACTTACAAGAGGCGATGGCATCATGGGTGAGGAAATTACTCCCAATATCAAAGCGGTAAAATCCATTCCTCCAAAAGCAAATTTTTCAAAATACGGGATCAAGACCATTGAGATAAGGGGCGAAGTAATCATTCAGAAAGATAAATTCAAAAAATACAATAAGGATAGGGTAGAGGCGGGGCTTTCTGAACTGGCTAATCCGCGCAACGCCGCCTCCGGCTCCTTACGGATGCAGGATGCTGCGGAAGTAGCTCGCAGAGGGCTGGATGCCATTTTGTACCACATAAGCTATGTAGTTGATGAGAATGGAAACGACTTATTAGGCTCTAAATTCAAAAAGCGGTCCGAGAATATCAAAATGCTGAATGACCTTGGTTTTAAAACTCCAATTAAAGAACTGAAAATACTGAACACAGGCAAAGCTATCGTGGACTATTGCGAAGAATGGCATGCAAAGCGCGATTCGTTTTTATATGAAATAGATGGAATGGTAATTAAGGTGGATAATCTTGAACTGGAAGAAGTGCTTGGGGCTACCTCGCACCATCCACGCTGGGCAATTGCGTATAAATTCCAGGCCAGGCAGGCCAGAACGACTTTACTAAAAGTAGAATTCCAGGTGGGAAGGATCGGGACGATAACCCCTGTTGCGAAATTGAAGCCAGTGGCACTTGGAGGGGTGACTGTATCTTCAGTATCCATGTTCAATGAGGATTTTGTTAAAGACAAAGATATCCGCATTGGCGATGAAGTGGTAGTGGAAAGGGCAGGGGACGTAATACCTTATATTGCTTCCTCGATTAAAGAGTCCAGGAGCGGGGATGAAAAAATTATCCATTTCCCAACCAATTGCCCTTCTTGCGGAACGAAACTTATAAGATCAGAAGAAGAAGCCGCCTGGCGATGTATAAACAACGAATGTCCCGCACAGGTATATGAACGCCTCGTGCATTTTGTATCCAAAGATGCGATGGATATTGCCGGACTTGGTCCTGCAAGTATTGACAGATTTATTAAAGAAGGCTGGGTAAAGGCTATCCCTGATATGTTTAGGCTGCCTTATGATGATATTTCAAAACTGGAAGGTTTTGGAGAAAAGTCCGTTGAAAAACTAAAACTTGCCATAGAAGCTGCTAAACAGAAACATCCTTACCGGCTTTTATTCGCCCTCGGCATTCGCCACGTGGGAGAAACCACCGCCAAAAACCTGATGGAAGAGGTGAATTGTATCGAAGATTTTGAAAAATGGAGTCTGGAGGAATTCAATGCCTTGTATGATGTCGGCCCGAAAGTGGCGCAAAGTATTTATGAGTTTTTTCATTCAGAAGATACTGTGAATTTGCTCAATGAATTGAAATCCATTGGACTGCAAACCTGCAAACCTCAAAAATCCGGTTTTGAAACCGAAGGCAAACTGAGCGGACAAATGTTTTTGTTTACAGGCACTCTGGCCACCCTGACTCGCCCGAAAGCTGAAGAAAAAGTGGAAGAGCTGGGAGGAAAGATCGCAGGATCACTCAGCGCAAAAGTCAATTATCTAGTTGTCGGTGCTGGCCCCGGCAGCAAGGTAGAAAAAGCAAAGAAACTGGCTGGTGTTAAGGTGATTAGTGAGGATGAGTTTTTGGGGATGATTATAGAGTAATATAAATTGCAATATATCTTTCGCAACTGCCAATTGTCATTTTCCGCCATTATTATCCTTATTCTTAAAATACCCCCTCAGCAAAAAATTGTGTTGCGCCGCGATAAGGTCTTCGTTCAGGTTTATGGATGCTTTTTTGAGATTGGCAATGATGGCTTTAATATTATTGGCCATGGCAGTATCTGTAAGGACGGTATTTAAAGGCCCATTACCTGTGTTGGCATGTTGCATGGTCAGGTTGGCCTGGTCAGCGATGGTTCCAAGTTTGTCTGATGTCTCTTTAAGTTTGGCTACTGTACTTGTAAGGTTGTTGCTGAGTGTTGGGTCGTTTATCAGTTTGGCAACCACCCCATTGCCGTGGGTCAGTTCATTGGTGGTGCGCCGGAGGTCGTTGCCTTCCGCTAAAAATACATCGCTTGTGGCTTTCAGGTTTGCGAAAGTCTGCTGGAGGTTTACGGCCATGGTGGTATCCTTAAAAAGTGACTGGATAGAACCATTTTTGGTATTCAGGTCGTCAGTAAGGTGTTTGAGGTTTTCTGTAATCGCATTTACATTATCACTTGTCCCGCTAAGTTTTGCAATCATTTTATCCATATCAAGTGGCTGGCTGCTCTGGAGTTGGTCTCCGTTTTGGGTCATTGGGCTGCCCGGAGTCCCGGATGTAATGTTTACAATCTCGTCTCCCATTAGTCCATCAGACGCAACAGATGCAATAGCTGTTTTTGTGATAAACTCATGCTTGCTTTCATCAATGTTCATGTCCACCCTTATGCTGCTATCATTCATGATAGTAACGCTTTTCACGGTGCCCACTTTCACACCATCGAACCGGATATTGGCGCCAGGTTTCAATCCTGAGGTATTTTTAAAAATGGCATAGACATTGAAACTTTTTGTAAAGAGTCCGCTTTTAGCCCCCACAAGGAAAATGCCGAATATGAAAACAATAATGCCGACTACAACGAACAATCCAAGTTTAATATTTCGTTTCGTATCCTGATCCATATAAATTTTGTTTTATATAATTTTAATTATTACTCAAAAAAAGGTTTTACCCGCGGGTCTTTGGTTTTAACGACTTCGTCATAAGTTCCCTGCAAATAGGCTATTCCATCCATTACAAACACAATATGGTTTGATGCTTCTTTCGCCAGGCCCACGTCATGTGTTATGATAATGGAAGTAGTATTGGACTGGTGCTGGAGTTCCATGATAAGGTTTATGATTTCCTTTGAAGTGATAGGGTCGAGGCCGGTGGTTGGTTCATCATACAATACTATTTCCGGTTTCAGGATGAGGCTACGGGCTATCCCAATACGTTTGCGCATGCCACCGCTCAGTTCAGACGGCATGAGGTCAATAGTGTTTTCGAGGCCTACACTTTTGAGCGATTCGCGAACAAGTTTATCAATGTCGCCTTTCACTGGTTTAATCTTTTGTCTGCGCAAGGGAAATTCCAGGTTTTGACGGATGCTCATGGAGTCATATAATGCGCTGCTCTGGAATACAAAACCAATATTGAGCCTCAAAAGATCCAGGTCGCGCCTTGACAGGGTGGAGATATCTTTGCCGAATACCTTCAAAGAGCCGCCGTCAGGCTTGAGCAAACCTATGATACATTTGATAAGTACTGTTTTGCCAATGCCTGATTTGCCCATGACCACCATACTTTCGCCTTTTTCAACAATCAGGTTGAAATCGTTCAGTACTACCTTTTCGCCAAAGGATTTGCGAAGATGTTCCACAACGATTACCTGTTCATTTGTGATATTTACAGGTTTGTCAGGAACCGTAAAAGTTGTCGTTTTCTCCATTTCTAAATATAGCCGAGCATCCCGGATATTTGAGTTACCACCATATCAATTACTATCACGCTAAGCATGGATACCACCACGGATTCATTGGCAGACATGCCCACCCCTTCAGTGCCATTCTGGGAGTTATATCCTTTCGTACAGCCTACAAGACCAATGGCAAACCCAAAAATAAATGTTTTGATAAACGATGGAAATATATCAGTAAAGTGGAGCGCCTCAAATACCCTATTGAAAAAGAAGCTGAAATTTACAGTTCCGTTTATGTTGGATCCAAGAAAGGCACCCATAAGCGCCAGTAAATCAGCATATATACATAGGATAGGTACCATCAGCATACATGCCATGATGCGGGTGGCTACCAGAAATTTAAAAGGATTGGTCCCCGATACTTCCATGGCATCAATTTGTTCAGTCACTTTCATGGAACCTATTTCCGCGCTGATACCCGACCCTATTTTACCAGCGCATATCAATGCGGTGACCAACGGGCCTACTTCACGTATTATGGAAATGGATGACATGGCAGGTAAATATGAACCTGCCCCGAACTCTACCAGGGTTGGCTGCGACTGCAAAACTAAAACCAGCCCCAGTATCAGCCCTGTAAACCCGACCAATGGCAAGGAATTGACCCCTATGATGTAACACTGCCTGAAAGTTTCCTGGAATTCAAAAGGGGGATATACCGCCTCTCTCACAGATCTCCATCCAAAGCTGGCCAACTGTGCCGCGCTTTCGAAAAACGGATCAAGCGTTTTGGATAAATAAGCCTTTTTTGCTGTATTCTGTTTGCTCATTTTTTTCGTTGATATGGTTGCACAATTATACGGATTTATCACATATTTTGTTTGAATCCATAGACAGGTAAGAATTTCTGCCACAGGCCCCAAACCAAACATTTGTGCAAACCTCCTTTCCGACAGATTTGCCCTTAATGTTGTGAACCCAAGAAAACAATGTTGCTATTAAATCCATGAAAGATAGTTGTATAACACAAGTGACATCCAAAATGTTTAGAAAACCTTTACAGTTATATTTTATGGTCATTGAATTAAGAATTAATTGGAAGCCTGAACAATTGCACGTATTGTCGGTTGTATCAGAATAACTTAAAAAAATAATATTATGTTACGTTGGGCAGCTATTTTCTTCGTGATCGCTATTGTGGCGGCTATATTCGGATTTGGCAATATTGCAGAAGGTGCTGCAACTATTGCAAAATTCTTTTTCTTTTTGTTTCTGGTTGTGTTCATGGTGTTTTTGTTGCTTGGGCTGAAAATTTTTGGAAAATAGTCTGAAAAACGTCCAAACCGACACAATCCGGGCCAATATCAAAGTGATAAGGTGTATGGTTTTAAAAGCATTCCGAAAAAAAAATATCTAACGAACGATCAGATTATAAATTAATTTGTAGATTGACCCCCTTTAAAAGAACCTGGGAGTCATGAAAAGATTTACACGCCTATTTATATTATTCATTATCACATCATTATCCCAAAATGTCCGGGCGCAGGATATTCCGGGATATGACATGAGCAACTATGCTGGTGTATCCGGCATTGACCTTCAGCCTGCATCTATAGCTGACATGAGATACAAGGTTGATATAACTTTGGTTGGGGCTGGCATTGATTTGAACAATAATTATATAGCTGTCAACGGCTCAGGTGTACGCGACGGATCCATTTTTAAACCATTTACAGGCAATTTTCAGAACCAGTTCCTCTATGAAAACACAAGCGCTACCGATAAAGCGGTTGGTTTAAATGCCTATCTCCAACTCCCTTCCGTTGCCGTGAGTATATCAAAGAATTTTTCCATAGGCTTTACCGAGCGTATAAGACAATTGTTCAATGTTGACAATGTGAGTTATCCACTTGCCCACTTTATATATACAGGCATTAGTGACAACGACCCGACAAACCTCTTAAATTTTAAACAGGGCTTGACCAACAACGGGTTTAACATCAACCAGATGGCGTGGCGAGAATACGGTTTGGATTTTGCGTTGGTTATCATGAAAAAAGGCCCTCATTTTTTAAAAGTAGGGGTACGGCCTAAATTGGAAGAAGGTATTGAGGCCATGTACCTCTACGCAACCAATCTTGATTATGACTTTATCAACAGTGATTATTTAACCCTAAACAATTCTCATTTTTCTGAAGGCCAAACCCAGAATTTGCTTGACATTGCGGCTGGAAAGATAAATCCTCTCGCCCTATTATTTCAAACCACTGCAAGCGCTTCACTTGCTGCTGATATAGGCGTAGTATATGAATGGCGGCCTGATTACCAGAACTTTTTATATGATATGGACGGGCAAAAGAATTTGGAAAGAAGGGACAAGAACAAATACAAACTAAGGGTAGGCGCTTCTGTTTTGGACATTGGCAATATTAATTTTCAAAAAGGCAACGATGCCCTCGATTTTGCGGCCAATAATTTGCAAAACTGGGATATTCAAAATTTGAAGTTTGGGAATAATGTGGTGAAAGGTTTCGATTCCATTATCAACAACAGTCCACAGGCAAACAGCACCCTACACAACTTTATTACCACGGATACAAAAGGCACTTTTGCATTTGCATTGCCTACCACTTTTAGCGTACAGGTGGACTATAATATATATAAAGACCTCTATGTTAATTTTACATCCAGTACAGCGCCACGCTGGCTCAATGTTCAAAGCCAGGTAAGTACGTTAAGTTATTATGCCATTACACCAAGGTGGGACAACAAATGGTTCGGTGTGTTCATCCCCATGGGAATTAATGGATATGGCCAGGCTACGATGGGAGCAACACTAAGGTTCGGGCCTTTTATTGTGGGAACGAGTAATGGGCTTAATGTATTGCTATCCAAGGAAATATATGGACTAAACGCTTATGCAGCAGTCAAAATTCCAATATTTGGCAGCAAACCACCGCCTGATCGCGACCATGACGGCGTTTCTGATAAGTATGACCAGTGCCCTGATAAACCGGGTACCTGGGCGCATCATGGCTGTCCGGATACGGACGGCGATGGTGTATATGATGACGTTGATAAATGCCCCACCGTGAAAGGGCCTCCAGAAAACTTTGGCTGCCCATGGCCAGATGCAGACAGTGATGGTGTCATAGACAAACTTGATTCATGTCCTTACGTAAAAGGCCCTGCCGCAAACCACGGCTGTCCATGGGGCGATGCAGATGGTGATGGAGTACCTGATAACCTGGATAGTTGTCCGCATGTAGCTGGTCCTGCCGCTAACCATGGTTGTCCTTATGGCGATGCAGATGGTGACGGCGTACCTGATAACCTTGACAGCTGTCCACATGTACCAGGCCCAGCAGCGAATCATGGCTGTCCTTATGGTGACCAGGATAATGACGGTGTGCCAGATAATCTTGACAGTTGTCCACATACGCCGGGGCCCCTTTCTAATCATGGATGCCCTGTTATAGAAAAGAAACAGCAGGAAGTCATTGATACGGCATTCTCAAATCTGGAATTTGAGAATGGGAAGGCAGTAATAAAACAGTCATCCATGCCATCTCTGGATTCATTGGCAAAACTCATGGTAACTCACCCTGTTTTCAAACTTAAACTCAGGGGATATACGGATAATGTAGGTTCTGAAACGGCAAACCTGAAACTATCTCAGGCACGGGCTGACGCTGTAAAAATCGCTTTGATAAATAAAGGGGTTGATGCGAGCAGGATTATATCTGAAGGTCACGGACCAGCGAACCCTGTTGCCCCGAATACGACTCCTGAAGGACGGGCTAAAAACAGACGTGTTGAAATGAAGATCATTTTTGATTGATCTGAGAGAATGAAGTAATTGGGGAAATACAGGCCTGGCAGAGAAAATTAAATATTTTCAGCCGGGCCTGTTGTTTGGGATGCGAAGGAAAGAGAGCGAAGCGAAGCATGCGAGAAAAACATGAGTGAACTTTGCTCCCCCCTTTACTCTCCACTTTCTTTTGAGTGCCGGCTCTTAAGAATTTGGGTGATATCATTAATTTCCAATCCTTTTGCCCGAAGCAAGACGAGGTAGTGAAACAACAGATCGGCCGCTTCATTTTTAAACAGCTCTATATCATTATCTTTGGCTTCTATTACGAGTTCAACCGCTTCCTCACCTACCTTTTGTGCTATTTTATTAATGCCTTTGCTAAAAAGAGATGACACGTATGATCCGGGAACTGCCTGAAGTTTTCGTTGTTGAATAACCTTTTCGAGTGTTATCAGGAAATTATTATTGCTATTAGATTCCCCAAAACATGTATCTGACCCCGTATGGCAAACCGGTCCGGCAGGGTTCACTTTAATTAGCAGGCAGTCTTTATCGCAATCCAGATGGATTTCTTTTACAAATAAGAAATTGCTGGAAGTCTCGCCTTTGGTCCAGAGTTTTTGTCGTTCTCTGCTAAAAAAAACGACTTTTTCGTCATTGATAGTTTGGCCATAGGCTTCTTCATTCATATACCCAAGCATAAGTACCTTTCCTGTTGTTTGGTCCTGAATGATTACCGGCACTAAACCGTCCGGATATTTGTTAAAATAGGGCTTGCTCATCTTATCTGTATTCCTTTGTTTTTCAAGTAGTTTTTCAGTTGTTTTATCTCTATTTCATTGTGATGGAAAACACTTGCTGCCAGAGCGGCATCAGCCTTTCCATCTTTAAATACTTCAAAGAAATCTTCCATTTTTCCTGCACCACCGCTAGCTATAACCGGCACATATACCCACTCAGATATTTGCCTTGTCAATTCAATGGCAAAACCATTTTTGGTACCGTCATGGGTCACAGATGTGAGGAGTATTTCTCCGGCCCCACGATCCACCGCTTCTTTCACCCAATCTATTGCTTTCCATTTAGTGGATACCCTACCTCCGTTTGCATAAACGTACCAATCGTTATTCTCAAACCTGGTATCTATAGCCAGTACAATGCATTGATTACCAAATCGCTTTGCAATATCCGTAATCAGTTCGGGATTTTTTACGGCTGCAGTATTCAGTGAAATTTTATCTGCGCCTGCCAGGAGTAATGCTGAGACATCATTTATCGTACCAATTCCTCCTCCCACCGTAAATGGTATATTAATATTATGTGCAATGCGCTTTACGAGATCAGTCAGAGTCTTTCTTTTTTCATTTGTCGCACCGATGTCCAGGAATACCAACTCGTCTGCACCCTGTTGCGAATAATGGATGCCCAGTTCCACCGGGTCGCCCACATTCCGGATGTTTTCAAAATTGATGCCCTTTACGGTATTACCGTCCTTTACATCAAGGCATGGAATGATTCGTTTTGCAAGGGTCATTTTAATTGAAGTATTTTTTCAGGTCTTTGAGCATAATATTTCCTTCGTATAAAGCCTTGCCAATAATAACTCCTTTGCACCCAATTCGCTGAAGGTCTTCAATATCCCTGACTTTTGATACCCCACCACTGGCTATGAGATTGATTTCCGGGAAAGATTCAATGATTTTAGAATATAGTTCGATGGATGGCCCTTGAAGCAATCCATCTTTAGCGATATCAGTACAGAAAAATTGACAAATTCCTTTCTCTGAATATTGACCAATAAAATCGAATATTGTAATAGCTGTTTGCTCCAGCCAGCCGTTTATGGCAATCATCCTGTTTTTTACATCTGCGCCAATCAGCATTTTTTCAGCCCCATATTTTGTTTGCCAATTGAATATCTTTTCAGGTTCATAATATGCAAGACTACCCATTGTAATAATTTCAGCACCTGCATTATACACAGATTTTATATCTTCATCTGTTTTGATGCCGCCACCAAAGTCAATGCTAAGCTGGGTTTGTGCCGCAATCTTTTCAAGCACAGCCAGGTTAGATATCTTTCCTTTTTTCGCCCCATCAAGATCTACCAAATGCAGACGCCTGATGCCAGCATCTTCAAACTCTTTCGCCACTTCAAGTGGATTGCAATTGTAAATGGTTTTCCTTAAAAAATCACCTTGTGAAAGCCTCACACATTTTCCGTCAATGATATCAATGGCGGGAATAATTTCTATCATAGCTTTATAAAATTTTCAAGCAATTTTTGTCCGTCCGCTCCGGATTTTTCAGGGTGAAACTGAACGGCATAAAAATTATCTTTCTGCAGGGCAGAACTAAAATTCAAAGTATAATCTGTTGTACTTATATCATTTATACCCATTTCAGCATAATAACTATGCACAAAATACATATAACTGTTTTCCGGGATATTTTTAAAAAGATCGGATTTTAAACCTGCAATGGTATTCCAGCCCGTGTGCGGGATTTTAAATTTGTTTATCCCATCCGTAGGAGATTTAAGCTTCTTTACATCCGTATCAAATATGCCAAGACATTCTGCATTCCCTTCTTCTGAATGCCTGCAAAGCAATTGTAAACCAAGACAAATTCCAAGAACCGGTTGACACAATGAGCGTATCGTTTTGTCCAAACCAATCTCCATTAAATACTTCATTGCAGATCCTGCCTCACCAACACCGGGTAAGATCACTTTATCTGCATTTTGAATAACCTCAGGATCATCACTCACACTGGCAGTAATACCTATCCTTTCAAGGGCAAAAAGTACAGATTGTACGTTACCGGCATTATATTTTATGACTACTATATTCATAATGAACCTTTTGTGGACGGAATGCCCGTGTTATTTTTATCTCTCCTGACAGCCATTTTGATGGCTTTGGAAAAGGCCTTGAATATGGACTCAATCTTGTGATGTTCATTGCTGCCTTCAGCTTTTATATTAAGGTTGCATTTTGCCGCATCACTGAAGGATTTGAAAAAGTGGAAAAACATTTCGGTTGGCATTTTACCTATTTTTTCTCTTTTGAAATCTGCATCCCAAACGATCCAGTTCCTTCCTCCGAAATCCAGGGCCACCTCCGCCAGGCAGTCATCCATAGGCAGACAAAAGCCATATCTTTCAATGCCTGCTTTGTTGTTCAAAGCCGAAAGAAATGCCTCACCAATGCCAATACCAACATCTTCGATGGTATGATGATCATCTACATTAATATCTCCATCAGCGATGATTTTAAGGTCTATATTACCATGCTTTGCCAATTGCTCCAGCATGTGATCAAAGAAACCTATACCCGTAGAAATTTCGCTTTTGCCTGATCCATCAAGGTTTATTTCCACCAATACATCCGTTTCATTTGTTTTTCGTTTGATAATTGCTTTTCGGGGTGGCAATTTTAGAAAATCATATATCTCATTCCAATCATTTGCGACCAAGGCAATATTATTTTCAAATCCTGCCTGGCTCTCATTTTTTATAATGAAAATGGATTTTGCACCCAGGTTCTTTGCAAGTTTTACATCCGTAATCCTGTCGCCGATTACAAAAGAATTGGGGAGATCATAATCACCTGTTATGTACTCGCCCAGCATGCCGGTTCCGGGTTTACGGGTCGACTTATTTTCATGTTCATAAGAAGTATCCACATGTACATTCTGGAAGTGAATGCCTTCACCCTCCAGAATAGAAATCATCTTTTGCTGTACGGTATTAAAATTCTCTTCGGGATAACTATCAGAGCCAAGGCCATCCTGATTTGTCACCATAACCAGCTTATAATCAAGTTCTGAGGCAATAAGATACAAGTTTCGTATCACTCCGGGAAGAAACTCAAGTTGCTCCAGGCTATCTACCTGCAATGTTACAGGCGGCTCTTTGATGATGGTTCCATCGCGATCAATAAACAATAGTTTTTGAGACATTAGCGATAATTATTTAAGGTTTTTACTAGTAATTGGTTTTCTATTGAAGTACCTACTGTAATACGCAGGCAGTTTTCACAAAGCAACATATTGGTCCGGTTACGAACGGCAATCCCATTTTGAATCAGATATTCATAAAGCTTATTGGCATCTTCCACCTTTACGAATACAAAATTGGCATCAGTTTTATAAATTTTCTTAACAAAACCGAATTGATCAAGTTCATCAACAAGCCATGCTCTTTGTGCTAAAATAAGCTGAATCCACTCTCTTACTTTTTCATCCTTTTCCAAAACATCGAGAGCCAGTTTCTGCGTGGCCTCGCCGATATTGTAAGGAGGTTTAATTTTATTTAAAATATTGATAATAAACTCAGAAGCCATTGCCATTCCAATCCGTAATCCTGCCAATCCCCAGGCCTTTGAAAATGTTTGTAAAATGACCAGATTCGGAAATTGTAACAGTTTATTTAACCATGATTCTTTTGCTGCGAAATCTATGTAGGCCTCATCCAATACCACGATACCCTTAAAGCTGTCAAGGAGAATTTTAATATCGGTATCCTTTATAAGATTAGCCGTTGGGTTATTCGGTGAACAGATAAAAATCAGTTTCGTATTGTTGTCGACCACCTTTAATGCTGCCTCCACATCAATCTGGAATTCAGGTGTTAGTGATACCTCCCGTATTTCCACATCATTAATGTTGGCAGCTACTTGATACATACCATAGGTCGGAGGAAAAAGGATGATATTATCTTTCCCGGGTACACAAAAAGCACGGATCAGAAGGTCAATTGCCTCATCACTCCCATTACCCAGAAAGATATTGGAAGCCGGTATCTGTTTCAGCAAACTGATTTTTTGTTTGAGTTCTTTCTGCAAGGGATCAGGGTAGCGATGATAGTTTTGCCCTGATTCCGAACCAAAACTATTTTCATTCGCATCCAGAAACACACTGGCCTTGCCATTAAATTCAGACCTTGCGGAAGAATAGGGCAAAAGTTTCCTGATGTTTTCCCTGACTAAAGTATTTATCTCGAAATCGTTCATCATATTTTCTCATTTAACCTGATTGAAACGGCGTCGGCATGTGCGTCCAAACCTTCTGCCATTGCCATTATCGCAATAGAAGGACCTAACGATTCAAGACCCTCATAACTAAGTTTTTGAAATGTTATTTTTTTGACAAAACTATCAAGGGATACCCCGCTGTATGCTTTTGCAAATCCATTTGTCGGCAGCGTATGGTTTGTACCTGAAGCATAATCACCGGCACTTTCAGGAGAATATTTTCCTAAGAATACCGAACCTGCATTTACTACTTTCTCTGCAAGAACATCTTCATTATGACAACTAATTATAATGTGTTCGGGCGCATATTCGTTGAGTAGGTCAATACCTTCGTCTAAAGTTTTTACGAGGATTGCTTTTGAATTCAGAAGTGCTCCGGCTGCAATTTTTTTTCTGGGTAAATCCGGCAATTGTGACTCTACGAAACGCATCACTTCATCTATAACCGATTCATTATCAGATACCAGCAATACCTGTGAATCTATTCCGTGTTCCGCCTGCGATAATAAATCAGCCGCCACATAAGCAGGTATACAACTATCATCAGCAAGAACGGCTAATTCAGATGGTCCGGCAGGCATGTCAATGGCAAATCCTTCTGCATTCAGCAACATTTTGGCACAGGTCACATATTGATTGCCGGGACCAAATATTTTGTACACCTTTGGAACAGAATCTGTTCCATAAGCCATTGCAGCAATAGCCTGCACCCCTCCGATTTTGAATATTCTTGTAATACCAACACGTAAAGTACAGTAAAGTATCGCAGGATGAATATTTCCGTTTTTGTCCGGTGGAGTACAAACGATTAT
>Ga0206844_10039_pt1 | contig 48874 bp, 41 predicted proteins | sample Alteio_BWOrgCont_22_FD_152907 | JGI IMG/M metagenome (GOLD analysis project Ga0206844, IMG submission 152907) | Enriched cells from forest soil in Barre Woods Harvard Forest LTER site, Petersham, Massachusetts, United States -... | ecosystem: Environmental > Terrestrial > Soil > Temperate forest >...
CCTCCGGCAAATGCCAGAACAAAAATCTGGAAGTACTGAAAATAGTCAATACCTCCCGCCAGGAACAACATAGCAGGGACGGTGAACACCACACCGGAAGCGACTGATTCACCTGCAGAACCAATGGTTTGTACGATATTGCTTTCAAGGATTGTGGCATTGCCAAGTTTCTTGAAAATGGAAATAGCAAGCACTGCGATAGGTATGGATGCACTTACGGTAAGGCCGACTTTCAGGCCGAGATAAACAGATGCTGCACCGAAAATAATCCCAAAAATCGCCCCGAGGATAATTGCTTTGGGGGTAAACTCAGGTATAAACTCTGAAGCCGCTATATATGGTTTGTGGTGTTCGGGGCCAATTTTAGGTTCTTCCATGGTTTCCTGATTCTAATGTGTTTCGTTCGCGGTAAAATTAGGAAAACTCTCGCAAAGACGCAAAGGCGCAAAAAAAAGTCGTTGACTTTTGAAAAGTCAACGACTTTAATATACAGGATTTGGAAAAACTCTCGCCAAGACGCAAAGACGCAAAGCAGGAATTGGCTGAAATCTATTTAATACCCTTCACACTATCATTATGCATTTTGTCTTTCCCCATATCATGGTCTTTGCACATAGGGCATTTTTTTCCAGAAGCGCTGTCCATTTTGCAGTTTTTACCATCCTTCATCATACCCTCGTGCATACAGCAATTACCATCATGCATGGCACAATTGCCGTCGTGCATGGCACAGTTGCCATCATGCATACCGCAATGCCCCCTGTCCATCATAGGGCATTCGTTTTGCTGGCCGCAACGCCCGCAGTGCATCATGCCCATGATACCACCGCAAATGGTTGCTGCAATGGCAACAAAACCAAGGATAAGCAGGATACGCCCTGCCCATTTGAAGCCTTTGCCCAGCTCCTCTTTTTTTACTTTCGCTAGGAAGTACAGAACAACAATGACTGTGATGATTTCAACACATAGTCCGACTAAAAAATGATGATGACACATAATAGATTATAATTTTAGATGATGTTTACGATCCATTCAAATATCAGGCCAATAGCGGACTTCCTGATTTTTAAAGACCAAATCTAAGCTATTTTTTTGAATACCAAATTTTTCTATGCGTTCACTTCCCGGACAATACCATCCACATCCTGCTCATTCATACATTTAAAATGCCCTTTCGGACATGTGTCAAAACCAATCTTAGAGCAAGGCCGACATGACAATCCCGCGACTTCAAAAACATGACTGTTTTTTTCTTCAATGGCTTTGTTCAGTTCTCCGTAATAAGGATACATCCCAAACTCGGGAATGGTATTTCCCCAGACAGAGATAATCGGTTTTTTGAATGCCGCTGCGATATGCATCATACCCGTGTCATGAGTTATTACTTTCCGGGCATGTTTGATTATAAAAGCGGATTCATTTACGGTAAGAATACCGCACAGGTTCACAATTTGTTGCGGGAAAAGCTCATTGAGTTTTTTACCCGTTTCTTCTTCCTTTTTACCACCAAGTATGTAAACCTTTTGATGGATTTTAGAACATATTTCAAGTATCTTACCTTCAGGCAGCTTTTTGGTATTATGATTGGCCCCGATGGCAAAAGCTACGTAATGCGTATTCACCAGTGAAGCCACAAAATCATACACTTCTTTTTCCCAGATATAATAGTCAAGGCCCTGGCCGTCATTGATTATCCCAAACTCTTTTAATCCATCAAAGTATCTGTCAACAATATGTTTCTCTGGCAACCTGTCAATTTTAAAATTTACGATCAGCCATTTGGCGAAATTGATTTTGTCAAAAGAATAACTCTGTTTTGCTTCAATGGCATTTTTAACTTTCAGGCTGCGGATGTTTTTATGAAGATCTATAACGACATCGTATTTTTCATTCTTCATCTGCCCGATAAGGTCGTCCAGGTTTTTCTTCTCCAGGAGATAAAACTTATCAATATGAGGATTGGCGATGAGCAGAGGATGAAACTGTGCCTTGGTCAGATAATGAATTTGCGCATCAGGATATTTTCTTTTCAAGCACCGCAAAACCGGACTTGTAAGCACAATATCCCCAATGGAACTGAAACGGATAACCAGTATTTTCAAACTCTTCCGGCCTTTTTTCGATTGAAATAATCCTCGATCTGCTCAAGCGTAAACGTATTCAGCACCCTATTGTTTGTGATCCCTCCTTTTCTGGCCACACATACCCCGTAATACATATTGGCCATCGTTCCGGTTTCGTGTGCGTCCGGGTTTATGGAGAACATAATTCCCTTTTGCATGGCATAAGAATACCAATGCCAGTCCATGTCCAAACGGTGCGGGTCGGCATTAATTTCTATAACCACATTATTGGCGGCACACGCATCAATAATGAGTTTATGATCAACAGGAAAACCAGGGCGTTGCAGCAATAACCTGGCAGTCATGTGCCCAAGTATGGTAGTATATGGGTTTTCGATAGCTTTTAGCAGCCTTTTGTTGGCATCTTCTTCTTTCATTTTGATATTGGAGTGAACCGAGGCCACCACGAAATCAAACTGTTTGAGGATTTCATCTTCATAATCTAATGAACCATTGCCCAATATATCCGATTCAATGCCTTTGAATATTTTGAATGGCGCCAATTGTGTATTGAGTTTGTCAATTTCCTTCCACTGCTCCAGTACTTTATAGGGTTTCATGCCACTGGCATACACTGCTATTTGCGAATGGTCGCATATCCCGAAGTATTGCATTCCCATGCCTTTGCAATACAATGCCATTTCCTGCAATGTATTTGCTCCGTCGCTGTAAGTACTATGGTTATGCAAACAGCCGTTTAAATCTTCATATTTAATAATATCCTGCTCCTTAATGCCCTGCATGATCTCCAATTCATCCCTGCCTTCGCGCATTTCGGGAATGAAATATGGCAAATTGTTTTTAGTATAGATATCTTCCTCGCTTTGAGCATTTTTAAATGTATCTTCTTTAAGCAAAGCCAGGTGCTTTTCATTTCCTGTTGTGCGCAATAATTGTTCTGCCCAGTCACTATCATTAAGGGGTTGCCAAAAGAAAACAGGAATATCCATATAGGCTGTTTTATATCCCTCTTCAGTTATCGTAATGGATTCATCTGCTTCTTTCAAAACATCTTCCAGGTTTTTGCCTGGTCTCAGTTGGATCAGGAATTCAATTTTATCAATAACGGGCATTTTCCGTCGCATCTCGCCAGTAAATGCTATTTTTTGTATAGATTCATGGTTTTCAAGATGTTTGAGTACATCATTCATTTCTGATTCGGCCTCAGCATATAGAAACTTACGTTTGTTCTCGAAAAAGAAATGGATAAGTTCAATGATACTGTCCTGTGTCTTTTTACCGAAACCTTTGATGTCCACCAGGCGATTATCAAGACATGCCTGCAATAAAGTTTCCGGTGAAGTGATACCTGCTTCCATCCAGAGGGTTTTAATTTTCTTCGCGCCAAGGCCCTTAATCCGAAGCAATTCAATCAATCCCGGCGGGGTAAGTTCCAGCAGCTTGTCCAGTTCTTCGTAGCTGCCTGTATTGGCAATCTGGCTTATTTTATTAGATAGGGTTTTACCAATCCCCGGTAACTTTTCCAATTCGGGTTCTGTCATATTTGCAAGTGGTTCCCCAAATTGCCTCACGGCAAAAGCCGCATTTTCGTATGCCCTCGATTTGAATTGGTTATCATCATTGAGTTCCAAAAGGCTGGCACCCAACTTGAATAGTTTGGATATCTGTCGGTTTGTTATAGGCATCTACGATATTGATTAACTATTGAACAAGTTTTCCGTTTATGTATTTTTCTGTATTCGTAAGCGTACCTTTTTCATCATAATATTTCCAGGTACCGTTTTTTTGATCACCGGTGTACCAGCCGGAGATTTTCAACTTACCATTCTCATAGTAATAGAAATATGGGCCTTCTTTTTGAAGATAAATCATCGGATGTTCAGGATCATCAGGATCCGCGACTGTTATTTCGTTTGTATTGTAAATTTCCTTTGGTTTGGTCTTGGCATCGTCGTAATAAGTCTTGCCTTTGTCGCCGGTTTCATGTTTTTGGGCTGCCTGTGCATTACAAATTACCGGAAGAACCATCACTAAACAGAACAGAATGAATAAAATACCTTTTTTCATCGTTTTACTTTATTGGATTTGAATAATATTGACCTAACCTTAGTTCATCATACGAGTCATACAAATATAGGAAGAAATGGGAAATTGAAATTTGAAATTTGAAATTTGCGCTGACGCAAGATTATTTTCGGCCTTGATTTTGGATCCTTTCCCTAAGCGATCGCTTTGCGACCATTTTTTAATCTTTTAATAGTTCTCAAGAAACCAGCATCCCCACAATAGTAGCCGCAAGCAAGTTGGCCATCGTTCCGGCAATCAAGGCTTTAATACCAAGTTGGGCGAGCATGGGTTTTTTTGATGGAGCAAGCGTACCGATACCCCCAATCTGGATACCTATGGATGCGAAATTCGCAAACCCACAAAGCGCATAAGTGGTGATAATAATTGTTTTATGATTGGTGATAATATGCAAGTCTTTCAGCTTGCTGAACTCGATATAGGCTACAAATTCATTTAGGATTCCTTTTTGGCCAAGAAGTTGTCCCACATAAAAAACGTCATCGCCTCGGATACCTATAAGCCAGGCAATTGGGGCAAATATCCAGCCCAACATATATTGCAAAGTCAGCCCCTCATAGCGGCCGTGACTTGCGGAAACAATACGTTCGTTCAATCCTGTCCAACTACCAATATAATTGATGGAAACATAATTCAGCATCGCCATAAAGGCAATAAATACCAGCAACATAGCGCCTACATTTACCGCCAGCCGAAGGCCGTCACCAGTACCGTTGGAAATGGCCTCCAGCAGGTTTGTACCGAGTTTTTGTTTGGGGATGTTGAAATCCTTATTGAACTCTTCCGTTTCAGGGATGAACATTTTGGCGATGAAAAAAGTGCCCGGCGCTGTCATGATAGAAGCTGTAAGCAAATGGGTGGCAAATATTTGTTGCTGTACGGGATCAGTGCCGCCGAGAAAGCCAATATATGCGGCTAATATTCCACCCGAAATATGTGCCATGCCTCCTGTCATTAATGCCATCGTCTCAGATTTGGTCATACCAGCGATATAGGGTTTGATGACAAGGGGCGCCTCTGTTTGGCCCACAAAAATATTGGCAGCGCTTGCCAGGCTTTCTGCGCCCGAGAGGCCCATGATCCGTTTCATCACCCAGGCAAAACCATATACAACACGTTGGAGAATATTGAGATAGAACAGCGCGGAAGTAAATGCTGCAAAAAAGACAATGGTAGGCAATACCTGGAAAACGAATATAAAACCAAAGCTATTGGTATTAGAAACAAGCCCGCCAAACAAAAAGGTAGAACCTGCCTTGGTAAAATCAAGCAGCGTAACAAAAACCGAAGCGATACCACTGAATACATCCCTGAAAATAGGGACTTTGAGCGCGCATATAGCGAAAACGAACTGTAGCAGCAATGCCTTGACGATCAATGCCCAATTGATGCGCCTTTTGTTACTTGACAGCAGGAAGCCAATAATAGTCAATGCAGCAATGCCCATCAATCCATTTAAAAACCCGCTCCAGGTAAAACCCAGGTCGCCATTAACACCTTGTGCCATAGACGTTAATGGCAGCAACAGGCCAATAAAAGATATATATAGGATTTTCTTTGCCAATGGGTGTATTGTGTTTTAGCGGATGCAAATAAAGGTTATTTATACCAGTCTAACAATTTGGTGATTGAAAGTTAATATGAAGCGATTAATTGGAGCAGTTAAAAGAAAAGGTTTTGTGATTCTGAATGAGCCAACTTTAATATAAAATCCTATTTTTACACCAACATAATAAAATCGCGATTTGGAAGCAGAATTCAACTATCATAAAGATTTCATCCCTTATTTTAAAAGATTAAAATATAAGGATATTGTTTGGTGTACGACAGTTTTAACGGCAATGATAGCAATTTGGTATTTTATTATTTATGTCAACCAATGGGATGATCGAACAACTTTCATGTCAGCAGTAATTCTTTTCACTCCATTTATAATTTCTCTATCAAGGAGGTTTATTTCAAATGGCAAGATGAATTTTACCAGTGATTTAGTTTTATCTGACAATATACTGACTATCAAGTATTATAGATTTAATAAAGTTCAACAGGAACAGAAAATCTCTCTTGAAGAACTTGATTTAGTTCATCGCATTTACACTGAGCATTTATATTATCGATTCGGTGTTCCCAAAAACGAAGTTTATCAAAAACTTTTGTTTTATAAGTGGACCAAAAGAGAAACAGGAGACGAAAAAATTTTCTATTCCTTTTTTGGGGAATGGTTTTGGACAGAAGATGAGATTAAGAACATTTTTACCATTGTGAAAACTATCCAAGGTAAGCCAGTTATCTTTTGAGGCTTTTCCTTAATATTGCATAATGGAATTTGATTAGGATGAAGCAAATCTTCATAAATTGATCATTACTAATGCCAAACGTGGCATTGATAAAGATGAAATTGAAAGTATATTTGGTGATCCAGACCATATTGAAAGACCAAATAAACATCAAGGCGAAGAAAGATTTGAAGCAATTGGATTAAGCAACCGAAACAGATTGGTGTTTGTTATTTTCACAAAACGAAATGGAAAAATAAGGTATGTTACAGCATGGCAGCAAGGCCGCTAACGGCAAGAAAAATATCAGTAGCGATTATTTAACTGACGAAGAGGATGGATATTCCAAGGCAGAAAGGGATAGAATTAGTTCTGAATTAACAGAACTGTATCTAAGCAAAAAGTCTGTTTCGGTGGTGGATATTTTACTTGATATTCAAAAAAGGCTTGCCCATGTCGAAAGTCTTTTGAAGGCAAAGGGGAAAGTTGCAAAAGCAAAATAGCTGATTATCTCATTTTGAAACAAAAAATCGTTATCCTTACCGGTGCAGGTATCAGCGCTGAAAGTGGTATTTCTACTTTCAGGGATAGTGGTGGACTTTGGGAAGGATATGATATCAATGAAGTCGCCACAACACAAGGTTGGGCAAAAAATCGTGAATTGGTTCTGGATTTTTACAATCAAAGAAGAAAGAATGTTCGCGAATCAAAGCCAAATGCGGCTCATTATGCCTTAAAAGAACTTGAGAATAAATATAATGTAGTCATCATCACCCAAAATATTGACGACCTGCATGAAAGGGCTGGTTCTAAAAACATCATTCATCTCCACGGCGAAATCATGAAAGCAAGGAGTACCCTTGATGAAAACCTGCTCTATGGCCTTGGAGACAAAGACATAGCCATTGGTGACAAATGTGCCAAAGGTTCCCAGCTTCGCCCGCATGTCGTGTGGTTCGGCGAAGCCGTGCCGATGATGGATGTGGCGATTGAGGAAGCATCAAATGCAGATATTCTGATTGTTATCGGAACATCTATGGTGGTGTATCCTGCTGCCGGGCTTGCCAATTATGTGCCCTTTTATATCCCCAAGTACATCATTGACCCAAATATCCCCGAAGGCCCCAACCATAAAAACCTGACCAAAATTGCTAAAAAAGCTGGTGAAGGGGTGGTGGAATTAGTTGATGTGCTGATGCGATGATGTGCTAATGAATGTGCAAATTGGCTTGCGAAGGCCCAAGTTTCAAATTTCCAATTTCATTCCCCTCACTTTACTGCTGACTGCTTACTATTGACTATTGCCCTTGACTACAATAATCCAACTAAATTTGTACTCTTTTTGTTATTTGCATATTCACTTAAATATCCCTCATTGAACCTCATAGAATTTACATCCAAGGGTATGTATTGCGGGCCGGGCGATTTTTATATTGATCCCTGGCGGCCAGTAGAGCGTGCCTTAATTACTCATGGCCATGCAGACCACAGCAGGTTCGGGCATAAATATTATTTAAGCCAACAGGATACCATTCCGATCATGAGGGCAAGACTGGGGTTTAACCTCTATGAAGGTGTTGGTTACGGTGAAATCAGAATGATAAACGGGGTTAAAGTCTCTTTTCATCCTGCGGGACATATCATTGGATCGGCACAGATCAGGGTGGAATATAAGGGCGAAGTATGGGTGGCAAGCGGTGATTATAAAACGGAAGATGACGGCATAAGTCCAGCCTTTGAACCCGTGAGATGTGATACTTTTATTACAGAATCAACTTTTGGGCTGCCTGTATATAATTGGAATTCCCAAAAGGCCATATTTGAAGATATGAACCAGTGGTGGCAACATAATAAAGAACGGGGGATTGCATCGGTGATCCTGGCATATTCCCTTGGCAAAGCGCAACGTATTTTGTTTAATATTGACCATAATATCGGGCCAATTTACCTTCATGGCGCTATTGAAAATATGAACAACGCCATTATAGAGGCGGGGTATAAATTGCCGTTCTGTCAGAAAGTGGATATGGGAATGAAAAAAGATTTTAAACATGCCTTAATTATTGCACCCCCATCTGCGGCCGGAAGCTCATGGCTTAAGAAATTCAATCCTTATTCACTTGGTGTGGCGAGTGGTTGGATGGCTGTAAGGGGTGGCAGAAGCTGGCAATCTGCAGATAAGGGATTTGCATTGAGCGACCATGCGGACTGGCAGGGACTAAACTGGGCAATAAAGCTAACCGGTGCAGAACGCATAATCGTTACACATGGATATACAGATGTCTTTAGCAAATGGCTCTGTGAAAAGGGCTATGATGCGAGAACAGTGAAAACCGAATTTACCGGGGAAAGCCCCGGGTCAAATGTTGTGGATGACGAAAGTATTATAGTGGAGGAACAGGAGTCATGAAAGATTTTGCCAGGCTGTTTTATGAGCTTGACCAGTCCAATAAAACCAACGACAAAGTTGAAGCCTTGAGCAGGTATTTCAGAAAAGCATCCAATGAAGATATTATGTATATGCTGGCAATTTTCACGGGCAGGCGTCCCAAACGGGTTGTTAATTCAACCTTGTTGAGAGCCTGGGCCTCCGAGAAGGCCGGAATCCCTATGTGGCTGTTGGAAGAAAGTTACGCGGCAGTGGGAGACTTTTCGGAAACAGTCGCCCTTTTGCTTCCCGATTCATGGAATGAAAATGATCAGCCCTTATCTTATTGGTATAAATACGTGATCAGTCTTGCAGATAAAACCGAAGAACAAAGAAAGCAGGCTATGTTTGAGGCATGGGCTTCTTTTAACAGGCAGGAACGATTTGTATTTAATAAGATAACCTCATCCACTTTTAGGGTTGGTGTATCTGCTCAATTGGTGATCAGGGCATTGTCGCAGCATACCAAAATGGCCGTCAATGAGCTATCACATAGACTAATGGGCAATTGGGACCCTGTATCTGTTACTTATGACGAACTTTTTAGCACTAAAAGCCTGAAAGACGATATATCGAAGCCATATCCTTTTTGCTTGGCCTATCCCTTAGACGACACTGTTGATAAATTGGGCAGACCTGATGAATGGCAGGCCGAGTGGAAATGGGATGGCATCAGGTCGCAGGTCATTGTACGTAAAGGGCATATTTTTATCTGGAGCAGGGGCGAAGAACTGGTCACTGATAAATTCCCCGAGTTAGATGCTTTGAAGAGCGTTTTGCCTGATGGGACAGTCATTGACGGAGAAATATTGCCCTATACAAATGGAAGGCCCTTGTCATTCAATGTACTGCAAACCCGGATTGGACGTAAAAACATGACCCTTAAAATATTAAATGATGCTCCGGTGGTAATTTATGCTTACGATCTGTTGGAATGGCAAGGTGACGACATTCGCCACAAACCTTTTGAGGAAAGACAAGCTCTTTTAGAGAACATGGTGAATACATTGAATTTCAAGCCATATCTGCAATTATCCCCCAAATTAGGATTTGACACGTGGCATGAACTTGCTGAGAAGCGGCAATCTTCCAGAGAAAATATTTCCGAAGGTTTGATGCTGAAGCGGAAAAGTTCAGCTTATCAGTCAGGTAGAAAACGTGGTGATTGGTGGAAATGGAAAATCGACCCTCTGAGTATGGATGCAATCATGATCTATGCCATGAAAGGGAGCGGAAGAAGGGCCAACCTTTATACGGATTATACATTTGCGGTATGGAAGGGGGAAGAACTGGTTACGGTTGCCAAGGCATACTCAGGCCTTACCGATAAGGAAATTATTGAAGTGGATAAATGGGTAAAAAACAATACGGTGGAGAAGTTCGGTCCTGTAAGGACAGTAAAGCCTGAACTGGTATTTGAGATCGGTTTTGAAGGAATCCAACGCTCCTCAAGGCACAAATCAGGTATTGCGTTGCGATTTCCGCGGATTTTGAGATGGCGCACCGATAAGCATGTTAATGAAGCAGATAGTATTGAAACTTTGAACGGGATACTAGATGTTTATGAAAAGGGCAATTAATCCTTAACGTTGATTGTCTAACTTTGAAACATTTATGTTAATCCATACGTATTACAGGGGATGCTAAAAAAATTATATTTTACTTTCTTATTTATTTGTGGTTCATTTATTTGTGCAGTTGCCCAAAGTTCAGTCCGGGTTGTGAACAATGATGCCTTCGGTTATGGTGAAAAGATCACTTACAAGGTTAAATACAATCTCTATTTCAATTTTACGGTTGGTGAGGTGAATTTTGAAGTTGCAAAAAAACCGGAAATAATTGCCGGAAATAATTGTTACCATATTACCGGAACAGGCACAACGTATGGCTTTTACGATCCATTTTATAAAGTACGCGACAGGTACGAAACCTATATTGAAGAAAACAGCATATTGCCTTTGCTTTTTATCCGGGATGTGCATGAAGGTAAGTATTCTTTTGGGGAATATGTTATTTTTAATCAATCCAAATCCATGGCAGTGAGTAAAAAGAGGACCCAGCACATCCCTAAACTTACTGAAGATGTATTATCTTCTCTTTATTATGCGAGAACATTCGATTTTACAAACGCAAAACCAGGGCAGGCCTTCATGTTAACAACTTTTATAGATGATTCTACTTATAAAGTTGGGGTTAGGTTTGTTGGACGAGAAACGATAATCACCGACCTTGGCAAAGTAAAATGCATCAAATTAAAACCAATCCTCGTAGTGGACCGCGTTTTTAAAACCGAGGATGACATGATGCTTTGGGTAACAGATGATGCAAACCATATTCCGGTAAGGGTGGAATCTAGTATAAGTGTAGGGAAGATACGTGCCGACCTTACTTCATGGTCCGGGCTCCGAAACCCAATGACAGCAGTCAAATAGCAAGGAAACTTAAAAAAGACTTTATTTTCAACTAATTTTGTGACTTGAAAAGGTTATGGTATATTCTTCATTTATCAATGATGAAACAGTTCAAATTTTACTTGGTTCCATTTATATTGGTGTTATTATCATTTAGTTATCCCCTTGTTTCATATAATAAACCCACCGTCCTTCCTAAAATTGATTATATCCCATTTAAGCTGGGGGAAAAACTCACTTTCAACCTTCACTATGGCATAATAAATGCCGGAACGGCAACGCTTGAAGTAAACAATGCGGAAACCAATATTGCTGGTAAGAAGCATTTTGAAATGGATGTTAATGGCCACTCCAATTCATTCTTTGATCCATTTTATAAAGTACGGGATTCTTATCAATCCTATATGGATGAAACAACAATGCTGCCTTCGCTTTTCATAAGGAATGTGCATGAAGGGTCTTATTCTAAAGAAGAAAACTACATTTTTGTGAGGCGAAAGAATGAAGTTGTAAGCGGCAAACGTACATATACGGTGCCTGTAGGAATTCAGGATCTTGTTTCTACATTTTATTACCTGCGTTGTATTGATTTCTCGAAACAGAAACAAGGGGGTATATATCATATTACAGCTTTGTTTGATGATTCTTTACTTCAAACCGGGCTTATATATGGCGGCAAGCAAACAATAAACACAAAATTCGGGAAGATGCGTTGTTACGTTTTTTACCCGATTCTTGTAAAAGGCCGCATTTTCAAAAACCAGGAGGGCATGATCCTTTATGTGAGCGAAGACAAAAACCAAATCCCAATCCGCATTCAATCGAAAGTATATCTTGACTATGTGAAGGCCGACCTGGAGAAATATGAGAATCTGAAGTATCCTTTGGATGCACTGGTGAAGTGACAGTTATCAGTTAGCAAGGCGCAGTTAACATTGTTACTGATAAACTTGTTTTCGTCAGCTCACCCTTTGAAGGAGGCAGGAGGATGATACTCTGAATAAGGGCATTTAAGAATCGAAAGATTGGTTTTTTAGTCGGTTTTTCTAATCTTTATTTTCTTTCTTTTGCATGTGTATCTCATTATAACTATCTATATCATAAAGTTTAAGTTCACTAACCTTTTCCTTGAAAACATTACCCAAAGAGACCATTTCAATAGAATGAATATATCCATCTCTGCCCCAAAGCATTGCAGTTCCACACAATTCAATATCATCAGATTCTATAACAGGGTTTCCAATTGGAAAGGATTTGATAATGTTTGGATTAAGAGGAGCCAGATTTCTGGGAACTTCAAAGTAAACATAAAGCCTACTTTAGTCATGTCCCTTTTTACAAATTTTGCGCTTTTAATCTGTTCATTTAGATCAGGATCATTGTATTCCTTTCCAATCCATTCAAGAACAGCCATTTCTAACTTATTAAAATCGGTTACAGTTTCCATTGTTGCGTCATTTTACCTCTTCACCGCCTTTATCGAATACATTAAAGGCAAATTATTTCCCTGCGATTTGAAATGCCATTGGCCGCGTTTTCCCTGCACCATATCCTGGAAAACATTGTAAGAGGAAAAAGGGAATTCGTTTAAAAACTTTATCTGCAAACCATTATTTATCAAAGCATTGATAATTTCACTTATACTATGGTTCCAACCGTATTCAATGGCAACATTTTGGTGGTAGCGGTCGGCATAACTTCCATGTACTTCTTCGCGGATGGCCCCGCTGTTGAAATAGCTGTATTTAATGTCCCAGCTCTTGTTGTCATACATCCAGATAACAGGATGAAAATCAATCATATAAAACATACCTCCGTCTTTCAGAAAATGTGATACGATTTCCGCCCACCGTGTCAGGTCCGGAAGCCATCCCACCGTACCATAAGATGTAAATACAATATCAAACCTGCTGTCGAGTTGCTCTTTAAGGTCATATATATTGGCGGAAATAAAACAGGTGTCCGTTTTCAGGTCTTTGGTCAGTTCCCTTCCCAGATCAATGGCGTCATCAGAAAAATCTACTCCGGTTGCTTTGGCGCCCATTCTTGAAAACGAAATCGTATCCATGCCGAAATGACATTGGAGATGCAGAATACTTTTACCGTTTATATCTCCGATCTCGGACAGTTCCGTCGCATTGAGTGATGTTTTGCCGGCTTTGAAATCTTTTACATTGTAGAATTTAGAATTTTTATGGCTTTCTACCCGTTCATCCCAAAGCTTGCGATTGTATTCAAAATACTTGGTTTCGTTCATGATACAAAATTAAGGAAAGCAAGTGTGTAAATGCCTGCCTGCGCAGACAGGATATTTGATAATTGGTTAAATCTAATAGGTAAATTTGAAGACTTGTATGATGCCTCTCCTTAGTAAATCAACCTTTATCCGCAGCCTCCAATGCCAGAAATCATTGTACCTCTACAAGAAATTCTATCATTTACGTGACGAAATCAGCCAGGAGCGGCAATATGTATTCGAAAGGGGACATGATGTAGGTCGGTTCGCGCAACAATTATTTCCGGGCGGCGTAGATGTGGGCTGGAATTCACCAAAAGAATATGAATTATCAGTCAGTCGAACAAATCAATGCATTTCAGATGGCACCAATGTTATTTACGAAGCTGCTTTCGTATGGAACAATGTTCTGGTTGCTGTTGATATCTTTGTAAAAGAAAAAACAGGTTGGCGTATTTATGAGGTAAAGAGTTCTCTAGGTATTTCCGAAACTTATCTGCGTGATGCCGCGCTTCAGCTTTATATAGCTACCAAAAGCGGACTTCATGTTAACGGAATATCGATTATTCATCTTGACAAAAACTATATCCGGCAGGAAGAACTGAAACCTGATCAATTATTTATAGTTGAAGACGTTACAAGCCTATCTGAGGAGCGAATGAATGACATTGTTTTTGGATTGATTGATGCAAGGACCACACTTTCACAAAACTTTATTCCAGATATAAAAACAGGCCCGCATTGTGACAGTCCATATACCTGTGATTTTAAGGGTTATTGTGGATTGAACAAGATGTCAACGAATTCGATTTTTCAATGGGATGATCTGGAGCAAGAACAGAAATGGAATCTATTTAAAAGCAATGTCTTTGACTTTCGGGACATCCCGGATGAATACCCATTAAATCCACGCCAAAAAATAGCCCTGAAAAGCAGGAAAACCGGGGAAGTATATATTGACGATGAATCTATTAAAAATCAATTAGATAGGATTACAGCGCCCGTAGCTTTTCTTGATATCCAGATATTTCGTCCGGCTGTTCCATTAACGTTAGGTACACATCCTTACCAACAGGTCCCATTTGGCTATGCATTGAAAAATAATGAAGATGGGGATACAAAGGTCAATTTGTCGAATGCCGATTTTGATTTTGAGGAGGACTTTTTAAAACAATTCCTCGCTGATACAAGCATTTATAAAACTATCATTTGCTTTGATAAACAAAGGCAATTGAGTGCTTTAAAAAAAATTACGGAACGCTATCCCCAATACAAGGGTGAAACAGAAATGTGCCTTGAATCGCTTATTGATCTCTCCGATATTTTCAAAAACAGGGATTTCTATCACCCAGAAATGAAAAAAAACCTGCGGGATTTACCGTCAGTATTCGGACTTGAAATCAAGCAAAGCAAAGAAGATAAAATCAAAAGTGATTCCCTTGCAGGAACAGCATTTGAGCAGCTATACAAGGCAGGAGACCTGATGCATGATATTGAAATAAAGGAGATGTTAAAGTCTTATATGCAAGGCAATTTGGAAGCAGTTGAGTTGGTATTCAAAGGATTGTTCATGATCAAATAATCAATGATCACTGAGGCTGACGCCTACAAATTTCCAATTATTAATAATTGATCATTGGTAATTGATCATTCCCTGCTGCTAAGCACCTCGACCCCAATTTTTTTGTTTGCCATTCTTGCCGGGTACCATGAGGCTAAAAAGCCAAGAATAAGGACCGTAACAAATACAACCAGAAAATCCCAGGGATTGAAGGCTACCGGGTACGCAGTGACCACAAAAGTGGAATCGGCTCCCCCTAACGTAACAAAGCCATATTTAAGTTGAAGCCAGCAGATTAAACCACCGACTGCAATGCCAATACTACCCCCGCTCACTGAAAGAAGCAAACCTTCAAAAGTGACAATTCTCTTTATAGTTCCTTCCCTTGCGCCCATACCAAGAAGAATGGCCATATCTTTTTGTTTGTCAAGGGCAAGCATGAGCAATGATCCGATGAGGTTGAAAGTTGCAATCAATAAAATCAAACTCATAACGAGATAAACTGCGGCCTTTTCAACATGCATCACTTTGTACAGAGAGGGATGTTGCTGAAACCGATCCAGAACAATAAAATCGTTGCCAAGAATGGCTTTCACCTTTGATTGAATCTCTGCAACCTTTTCTTTGTCCTTTAAATTGATCTCAATAGACGTAACGGCTTTAGGTTCATTGAGCAAATCCCTTGCAAAACCAATGGGCATCAAAACATATTTTTGGTCGAAATCCTGTTGAATGGAAAAAATACCTCCACTGATAATGTCTTTTTCTGACAAGGAGTTTTCGGGGTTAAGGGTGGAAATTTCAACCCCTTTCCTGGGTACATAAACCTGCATCGGGTGAACCTCATCATAGCCCCGGAGGCCGAGTTTATACGAAATCCCACCGCCGATGACGGCGTAATTCACACTGTCTTCAAATAGTACACTGCTACCGGTCACAACCATGCTGTCAACCCCTGTGGAATGAATATAATCAGGGTTTATGGCTTTAATTGTTCCTATACATTGATTGGAGCGGTATCGGAATAAAGCGTTTTCTTCAATAACGGGGGTTATAGCTTTAATGTTGGAAAGTAGTGCAATTTGCTGCATCTTAATAGAATCCGGGGTAAAATACTTGCCGGAAACAGGGGATATCTTAAGGTCAGAATCGAAACTCGCATAGAGTCTGCCCACAACAGTTTCAAAACCATTAAATGCTGACAGAATAATAATCAGCGCTGCGGAACCAAAAAATATCCCAAGGATCGAAATCAGGGAAATAATGTGTATCACATTAGAAATATTTCGCGAAAAGAAATACTTGCGGGCGATATGGAAGGGTAAATTCAATTAGTCAATGTGTTGATGTGATATGAGTTAATTGGCTGACGCAAAATTATCTTACGAAAGCGTAAATTCTCAAATTCCCAAATTCTCAAATTGTTTTTTCATTATCGCATCATCACATTGCCACATTAGCACATTGGCTTACTTCCACGCATTCACTGTCAGTCCCGTTCCGGTTTTGTGATCGTTGTAGGTATCGAAATAGTTTAAAACAAAACTGACGGGATATGCCGCTAAATAGTAAAATGGCAATATCACGGCAAAGGCCATGCTTTTGTTCAGCATAAGCATCGGATATTTCATAGACAGCCTCCAGGATATTTTTCCAGGGCCGCCGTAGGTATATCTCGGTTTTATATTGCTGAAACCAGCACTCTGTAGTTTTTTTGTAATATCTTCTTTGTTATATCCATCGCGTACATGCTCCCCAATAAATGATGCTTCACCCTCACCGTGAACATCAGAACCGCCCTGGTCAGAAGGCGTATTGATAATCAGCATACCACCAGGCTTTAATGAAGCATAAAAATTTTCAAATACGGTAACATCTTCAAGGATATGCTCCATCACGTCCACACTGATAATCAGGTCATAAGATTCAGGGTTTTGAAATTTGACGAGATCTTCTACCTGAAAAACCACGTTGTTCAATCCTGCAGAGGCAAAAAACTTCCTGCAATCCGCCAGGTAATCTTCCTTGACATCCACGGCCAGTATCTTATAGTTCTTGTTTTGTTTTGCGAGATAATAAGAGTACTGTCCGAACCCACAACCGGCATCAAGTATATCAGCAGTATTATAATGGGTTTTCATCCATTTCCTCAGGTCTTTATGCACATGCCATGCCCGAAGCAAGAGAAGGTCGAGCAGGTTGTAAAAAACCTTTCTGAACATAGGGGATTTGTTAAAAAATCCCCCGAATTTGTCTTTTATAGGATCGTATTCCATGTAGCTTCAACAATAAATAGGTCGCGAAGATACAAATCAGTAATCAGTTATCAGTACGAGTATGTAAAGAAGAAAGGTAACCGGTAAATAGCCACGGAAGGGGGGATTCAGTCCTCCTGCCTTTGAGACTGACATTTTTATAGAAAATTTTATCATCCCAAAACAAATCTCACGTTTATATGCAAATCAGATTAGTATCTTTGGTGCGATAATGGTTTTTAGGGCCATTACCAATATAAAACATCCATATAAAGTAATGACCCAGCTTAGTCAACTCGCTGAAACGCTCACAGGATCGGAAATTGTCAAACTTGGCAATGAAATCAAGGTGCGCGTGGGTCAGGGAGAAAAGATTTACAATTATACCATCGGTGACTTTGATCCTCATATTTTCCCGATCCCTGATGAATTAAAGGTTGCCATTATCAGGGCTTATGAAAATGGTTATACCAGCTATCCACCGGCCGAAGGCATTCTGGAATTGAGGCAAGCAGTTTCTTCATTTATAGAGGAAAGGCTTGGCGTGCATTATAATACGAATGAACTGTTGATTGCTGCTGGGGGCCGTCCCCTTATTTATGCATTGTTTCGTACCATTGTTGGGCCTGGCGATAAAGTAATTTATGCCGTACCATCCTGGAACAATAACCACTATGTGCATATCAACGGCGGCGTACATTGTGTGATAGAAGCGCTGCCGGAAAATAATTTTATGCCCACGGCTGAGGAAATTTCGCCGCATCTTTGCGATGCCACCCTGTTATGCCTTTGTACACCCCAAAACCCAACAGGGACAACACATAGCAAAAGCAGCCTTGAGCAAATCTGCGATCTGGTCTTAGCCGAAAATAAAAAGCGTTTGCCTGAAAAACGAAAATTGTATGTAATGTTCGACCAGATGTATTCAACCCTTACATACGGCAATACCATACATTATAATCCTGTTTCGCTCAGGCCTGAAATGAAGGAATTTACAATTTCTGTTGATGGTATCTCAAAGGCTTTTGCCGCTACAGGGGTTCGTGTGGGCTGGGGAATGGGGCCTGCTCATGTCATTGCGAAAATGAAAGCCCTTCTGATCCACATGGGAGGCTGGAGCCCAATGGCCGAACAAAAAGCAACCGCTGAGTTCTTGGTTAATAAAATAGCCATCCATGATTTTCAGGTGCGCTTCAAAGCTGAACTGGAAGAACGGCTTATACTTATTTACGATGGCATCATGTCGTTAAAACAAAAAGGGCATCCATTGGACGCCATTGAACCCCAGGCTTCGATATATCTAACCATCAAAATAGATTTAACGGGAAAGCAGGTCGCTGAAAAAACACTTGAAAACCAATCAGATGTGGCAGATTATATTTTGAGGGCCGCCCATTTGGCAGTTGTTCCGTTTTATGCTTTCGGAGCTGACAGGCAATCACCCTGGTACCGTTTGAGCGTAGGAACCTGCAAAAAAGAAGATATTCCGTTGATGCTGGAGATGCTGGAAGCTGCGCTAATTGATCTGAAGTAAAGATATAACCTCTTTACAGCTAATGCAAGTGTTGCCACCGTTCCGGGTTTTGATATAGAATGTTTTTGATTTGTATCCAATCATTTAATCTATTGGGGGATTGTTTCGTACGCAAAATAATCATACAAATGAGACTATTTGCACAGCGCGCCAAACATTTGCATTGATTGTTTCAATTGGCAATTGATAATTGGTGATTGTTTATTGTCAATTATTGCTATCTTAGCATCAAAATTCACCTCGATTACCGGATTCAACAATATTGCCCTGGCATTTGCCTTTTCACCCACCCTGGAAGGACTTATCGCTTATGTAAAGATGCTTGCGGTCAGGCTCGAAGCGAGCGTTGTATTTATTCATGTAGGCGTGCCTCTGCCCGAACAGATGAAAATCTTTGCAAACCTTCTTGAAAAACACAGCTACCGGAACCAGGATTATAAAATGGTTTTCAGGGAAGGCGAGGTTCAAAGTGTGATCTGGGATATTTGCGAAGAAGAAAATGTAAATATCCTTGTTTCGGGTGCTTTGCGGAAAGAATCTCCTGAAAGACAATATTTTGGAAGTATCGCTCGTGGGCTTGCAGGGAATCCCCGAGGGCCAATTATGTTGATCCCGGAACCTTCATTACCAGCGAAAAAGATTGAAACCATCATAACCATACTTCCTGAGGATAACCCTGTACAAATGATTGAAACGGGGATGTTTTTCGCAAAACAAACAGATTGTCAGTTGCTTTACTTTGTCAAAGAGTCTATCTTTAAAGCTGATCCAACTACCCTGGAAGAGTATAATGACAATGAAGGCTTCAGTGATGCGTCCCTGATGATTATAGATTTGGAGTACGATCAAATCCGTCAAATGCTGAAGCCCTATCAAAATGGCGGATTGAATATTCATACCAAAGTCGTTTTCGGCTTGCCGGGTTCAGGAATCGTTTCATTTGCCAAAGAGATTGGAGCCGACCTGATCATAGATGCCCTGCCACATTCCGGACGGGACCAGGATATTTTTGGTGCTCCAGGGAATACTGAGGTAATATTGATGAACCTGCCATGTAATTATTTATTATTTAATTAATTATGAAGATTCGTGTCGGTTTAAGTTTGTTCGTCCTTTTAATCTTCTCGCTCAATTGGCAGAGCTACGCTGCAAAAATTAGCCAGAACAACCCTGCACCTGATTACAGCGACATGAAATCCTGGGCTGCCCATCCACTAATACATGACCCATCTGACAGTGTTCCTGGTTTTCTCAATGGCGAAAAACGAAACACCAGTGTTGATGTATTCTTTATCCACCCCACAACTTATATTGCATATAAACCGGAGTATGGGTTGAATGCAAGTATTTCTGATGCTGCCATCAATAAAAAAACAGACGACGGTACCATACTTTTCCAGGCATCCGTTTTTAATGGGGACTGTAGGATTTTTGCACCACGCTATCGTCAGGCAAACCTGAAAGTATTTTTTGCCCCTGAAAAAGCAGAATCTCAGCAAGCCCTTGACCTTGCATACGAAGATGTAAAAAAAGCATTTCAATATTATCTGGATCATTGGAACCATGGCAGGCCAATTATCATTGCATCCCATAGCCAGGGGACTGTTCATGCAATCAGGTTATTACAAGAGTTTTTTGATGGCAAACCCCTACAAAAACAATTGGTTTGTGCGTATCTTGTTGGCTACCAGATAAAAAAAGATGCCTTTAAAAATATTCCTATTGGCACTACGGCCACCCAGACCGGTTGTTTTGTGGGTTGGAGGAGTTTCAAAAATGGGTTTTATCCCAAACGCAGGGACAAAGAACCCGGAAATTCCCAATGCGTGAACCCGGTGACCTGGGATACCACGCATGAATGGTCGCCTAAAGTATTGCACAGAGGTGTCGTTGGAAAAAACTTTAACAAATTGCTTTTCCCCCGGTCCACATCCTGCCAGGTTGAACCCAGCCTTAAAATCCTCTGGGTAGAACCACCTAAAAAGTTAAAAAAAGAGATACAGCATGGTAAGCAATTACCATGTATTTGATTACAACCTGTTTTATGTGAATATCCGACATAATGTAAGACAGAGGGTAGAGGCGTATCAGAAGCAGCACTAAATAGATTACAAAAATATTTGTTGATGGCCTTTCGGTTTTCATATAAGTTTTGGGGGATATGTATTGCATTGGCTTTATATGCATGCACTCCGTATATTTATTATCCAAACGCTCCAAATATTCCATTGCCATACACAGCTCACGATTTGAAGTTAGGCCGAGGTATTGGTACTGATGGCTTATCGTTTGCCGGTTCTTATGCGATTGATCGTCATCTCGTGGTTTTGGCTAATTATAATGGTGGTGATTTAAAAACCAATTATTTCGGAGAAATTGGAGGAGGTTAATTACTACCATATTGAAGATTGGGCCAGATTTGATGTTTTAGGTGGTTTGGGGATTGGGAAAGTTTCGGATGATGAGTACAATAACGAACTTTCAATTGACCATTACCCTCCCCAAATCCATTACCAACTCAACAACGATTATAAAAGAGGCATGATCCAGGCAGATTTAGGCTTTTTTAGTAAAAACGTCGAAGGAGGATTTTCTGTTAAAATAACCAGCGTTTATATGTCCAATACTTTTTATGAAATGGATACAGTTGACCATTGGACGGGGGCATCAAAATCTTACTTTACATCAATCCCATATCAATCATTCTTTTTTGAACCGGCCATGTTCGTAAACGTTGGTCTGAAACACGCCAAGCTGCATTTTTGTGGGGGAGGCTCCTTTCCTTTTGGATCTCAGACCCGTTTTTGGAGTACGTCAAAACTAAGCTTCGGATCATTTTTTACAGAAGGAATCTTTATTGATCTTTTTAAAAAATGACCTTGGAAAATAAAGAGTCTTCAAATAAAAATCCCTTTTAAATCAAAGATTTAAAAGGGATTCTAAGAGGTCACGTCCGGATTTTTTTTCTTTCCTGTTATCTGCCTTATCCTTAATCATTTCCATATCCAAAAATACGTTTTGGTGAAACAATGGTGAAACCAACTCATTTATCCATTAAAATATACAAGTCCGCCCCCGGTGCTTTGCCGTCGGTTCTATCGGGGTCGGCAGCTTGTTCTTCGTCGGTGGTAGGGGCGTCGGAAGGGAGCGCGGCTACATGAGCCTCTTTACTTAGTTTTAATAGTGCGGCGTATTGCTTAAAAATTAGCAAGCTGGCAGTATGGAGGGTTCGCCTATCAAAACTGCCCTTCATGCTTTCGATAAAAGCATGGCTGTCCCGTATTGCTTCTATACTGTTTAATAACATTTTTTCGTTAGGCGTTCCGGCGGGAGCCTTTTCTACCCAGCCGCCGCCGTTTTGCTGGGTTTGAGCTTTTGCCAAGCAACTTAAAAAGATCAGGCATAAAGCAATTTTCAGTGTTTTCATTTAGATTTTTATTAATGTTCCCTAGCATACCCCGTGCCAAAGTCGAAATTTAAAACCTTTCGCTTTCCAGGCATTTGTTTTGAGCGTGTCGCCGCTATTCCCCCGTACCCGGCTCGTTACCGGGTTCCATTGCGCCGGGTTTATTTTCTTATCTAAGGTAAAAACCTTTTTCTTGCGGTTTATAATAACCTGTAGGCAAAGCGGCGCAAGGCCGTTGCCCCGTACTCTTTCTGATCTGCATACTACTTTATAGCTTTTCATATTCAGGGCTATTTATTGACTTGGTGAAACAATGGTGAAACACAGCGGCAAAACAGGCCAAAAGAAGTACAACCCGGAACGTCCCGCAAACGCCCCAAACCGCTAAATTAACAACGCCCGCAAACAATTTGCTTGCGGGCGTGTGTTTAAACGAGGTCACGTCCGGATTTGAACCGGAGTAGTAGGTTTTGCAGACCTGTGCCTAACCCCTCGGCCACGTGACCTTAATATTTTTTGGAGGTGCAAAGATACAGAAAAATCAATGTGCTAATATGAAAATATGCTAATGGGCTAACGCGAGTTTCTTCATTTGCATATTTGCATATCGGCACATTTGCACATTATCCTATACCACCAATTTCTTAAACCTCGGCCTTCTCGGTTCAGAATCACCAAGACGTTTCTTTTTGGATTCTTCGTAGTCACTGTAAGAGCCTTCGTAATAATACCATTGGCTATCGCCCTCGTAAGCAAGGATATGTGTGGCAACCCTGTCCAGGAACCATCTATCATGCGTGATAATGACCGCACATCCCGCGAAATCTTCCAATGCTTCTTCCAAAGCACGTAATGTGTTTACATCTATATCATTGGTAGGCTCATCAAGAAGCAGGACATTGGCCTCCTTTTTCAGTGTCATGGCCAGATGGAGGCGGTTTCGCTCCCCACCGGATAGATAACCCACTTTTTTCTGCTGGTCTGCCCCATTGAAGTTGAATTTGGAAACATAAGCCCGGCTGTTAAGCTGGGTTTTGCCTAATTCTATTATTTCGTTTCCGCCTGAAATTGTTTCCCAAACAGTTTTTTCAGGGTCTATATCTGCATGGCGTTGATCCACATACGAGATCACCACGGTTTCGCCAATATCAAAACTGCCACTATCGGGCTGCTCTTCTCCCATAATCATTCTAAATATGGTAGTTTTACCGGCCCCGTTTGGCCCTATAATCCCAACGATACCGGCAGGAGGCAAAGAAAACTTAAGGTTTTCCATCAAAATCCGTTCGTTGTAGGATTTATTTACCTCCAAAGCGTCAATAACCTTATTCCCCAATCGAGGTCCGTTTGGAATAAACAATTCCAGTTTTTCTTCTTTTTCTTTTACCGTTTCACCCATCATTTTCTCATAAGCTCCCAAACGTGCCTTCCCTTTTGCCTGGCGGGCTTTAGGTGTCATACGCACCCATTCCAACTCGCGTGCAAGGGTTTTCTGACGTTTGCTTTCGGTCTTTTCTTCCATGGATAGGCGTTTGCCTTTTTGTTCCAGCCATGATGAATAATTGCCCTGGAACGGGATGCCTTCTCCCCTATCAAGTTCCAGTATCCATCCTGCCACATTATCCAGGAAGTACCTATCGTGGGTTACAGAGATAACTGTTCCGGCATATTGTTTCAAAAATTGCTCGAGCCAGTCAATACTTTCGGCATCAAGGTGGTTGGTAGGCTCATCTAATAACAGGATATCAGGTTGCTGCAAAAGCAATCTGCATAATGCCACCCTTCTGCGCTCTCCACCCGACAGGTTTTTGATAGGCGTATCACCCTCTGGCGTGCGAAGGGCATCCATGGCCCTTTCGAGTTTATTATCAAGCTCCCATGCTCCTGCCGCTTCAATTTGATCAATCAATTCGGCCTGGCGGTCCATGAGTTTGGTCATTTCATCATCACTCATCGGGTCAGCAAACTTGTTGTTGACAGCTTCGTATTCGTTCAAAATATCAACAATAGGCTGTACTCCTTCCTGTACGATCTCTTTTACCGTCTTGGAATCATCTAGTTTCGGTTCCTGTGACAAATAGCCAACAGAATATCCGGGAGAAAAAACCACATCACCCTGGAATGAATTCTCAAGGCCGGCAATGATCTTAAGGAGTGTGGATTTACCGCTACCATTCAAACCAATGATACCGATCTTAGCTCCGTAGAAAAAGGAAAGATAGATATCTTTAAGAACCTGTTTTTGAGGTGGGAACGTCTTGCTGACGTTCACCATGGAGAATATTATTTTGTTATCACTCATTGGACTATTTGGGAATTTGGGAATTTGAGGATTTGGGAATGGGCTTACGCCTTCGAGTTTAATATGCCTTATTGATCATTGATAATTAAAAACTCCTTACTGTTGACTGATGACTGCTAACTGATGACTGTTTAATGGTCGTGCCCATGACTATGCACATGTCCGTGTTGAAGTTCCTGGGCAGTTGCTGTGCGAACGTCTTTGATAGTTACATCAAATTCCAGATTCATACCAGCCATAGGATGGTTTGCATCAACAATTGCATTGTCGCCATCTAATTCCTTGACAACGATAACCATATGGCTACCATCTTCATTGCTTGACTGGAATTCCATTCCTACTTCAAGGGTAACATCTTTTGGAAAATTTGCCAAAGGCACTTTAAAGATAAGTTCTTCATTGAACTCGCCATAAGCATCTTTTGCTTTTACTTTTACATTCTTCATCTCTCCCATTTTCATTCCGTCCAGTTCTTTTTCAAGGCCTGGGATGATGTTCTGGTTTCCATGGAGATATTCCATTTCCTGGCCCGGCTGGGTTTGTTCAATAATGTTGCCCTTTTCATCCTTCAGGATATATGAAAACGACACAACTTTTCCATTTTGAATGTTTTCTGACATTGCTAATTGATTTAATTTGTTAGAACCGGTTTTGTGTCATTCAAAATCGGATTTGCCCGCAAAGGTAGGAAAAATAGGGTAAATGAGACTATATTCAAAGTGAAATAGACAAGGATAAGGGCAATAAACTACCTCTGACTACGGCCTATTTAATAAACTTTACAATGGACATGACACCCCCTAAAATTGCAAGAAGTTGAACAAGTCCCGTCCAGAACATGGCCTTGTACAAGTCAGTTTTAGTTTGTTCCAACTTAATTTCAAGACCATGAATATTGGTATCCAGACGGCGTATATCTTCTTTTGAAGCAACAGAACTTGAATCTTTTCTAACCTCAAGTTCAATAGCCTCATCAACCGCCTCAACAAAAGCGGCAGCCTTATCATCCGATAATTTTAATTCATTTCGGAATAAATCATAAAGACGTATTTGAACCGTATTCATAGCGCAAAGATACTTATTCTATTCTATTAACATCCTGGGTTTACAAATAGGTTCATTCAAAGCCACTTTCAGAGTTGTAGGAACCGTTGTTCCTAAGATGTAGTTGTTTCCGTAAATTTGCATTATGGGATTGATACGTGAACCAGTTGATGTAGATTTTTTTGTGGACCCGCGTCCGTTAACAAAAGAAGAAGAAGCCATTATCAGCAATTTTATAAAAGCGGACAAAGAAAAAAGAGCCTTAAAAGAAAAAAGGAAAAAGAAGTCTACTGCTAACCCTAAAAGAGATAAAAAGATAACTTCCTAAAGGAGACGCAGTTCCCCATAGTTATTCAATCTGATCCATACATCTCCGCCAATCTCTCCGCACAAGCCTCCCCGTCCATCGCGGCGGAAACAATGCCTCCCGCATGCCCAGCGCCCTCTGCGCAAGGGAATAATCTTTTGATCTGGACGTGCTCCAGGCTTATTTTATCTCTTGGAATCCGAATAGGTGAAGATGTCCTGCTTTCAACGCCAACCAATTGCGCTTCATTGGTTAAATATCCCTTCATTTTTTGACCGAACGCCTTGAAGCCTTCCCGAAGCCGGGTTGCAAAATCGAATGGTAATACTTCATCCATAGAAACTGATGTCAAGCCTGGAATATAGGAGGTATCTAAAAGTGTAGAAGATACTTTCCCGTTCATAAAATCCATCATTCTCTGTGCCGGGGCCGATTGAGTACCGCCAGCCATCAAACAGGCTTTTTGTTCGAGTTCTTTTTGCATCATCAATCCGGCCAGCGAACCAAACTTCTGATAGGCTACCAAATCTTCTGTTTCAATGGCAACTACAATACCTGAATTGGCAAATTTTGAATCCCTTTTGGATGGGGACATCCCATTAACAACCACTTCCCCGGGTGCTGTGGCAGCGGGTACAATAAACCCCCCAGGGCACATGCAGAACGAAAATACGCCCCTTTGTTTTTGATTCAATACGGTTTGGGTGGCAAAGGTATAAGGTGAAGCAGGCAGGTATGGCTCCCGGCCTTCGCAATGGTATTGCATCTGGTCTATCAACTCCTGCGGATGTTCAATCCTGACGCCCAAGGCAAAGGGTTTCGCCTCAATATGCACTCCTTTTTGGTGCAGCAGTTCAAAAATATCCCTCGCTGAATGCCCAGTGGCCAGGATAACACCAACGCCCTCGAATTTTGTGCCATCGGCACATACAACGCCTTTTATTTCCTCGTCCTTGATAATCAGATCAGTAACCTTAGTCTCAAAATGTATTTCTCCACCATGAGCCAGGATCGTTTCTCTGATATTGGAAACCAGCTTGGGCAGTTTGTTGGTCCCGATATGTGGATGCGCATCAATCAGAATATCCCTTGTAGCGCCATGAAGCACAAGCAGTTCCAGTATGCGCTTTATATCACCTCTTTTATTGGACCGGGTATATAGTTTTCCGTCAGAATACGTTCCCGCCCCACCTTCCCCGAAACAATAGTTGGAAGTAGGGTTTACGATATGATCTTTGTTAATGGCAGCAAGATCGCGGCGACGGCTTTGAACATCTTTGCCTTGCTCAATAATGATAGGTTTTAGTCCCAATTCAAGCAGTTTAAGCCCTGCGAACAGTCCCGCAGGGCCTGAACCAACAATTATTACAGGTGGTTTATTGGAGACATTTTTAAAATCAAATTGATAAACGGGTTCCGTGATTGAAGCTTCGCCTACAAATACATCCAGTTCCAGGTTGATTTTTACTTCCCGGCTTCGGGCATCAATAGAACGTTTGCGAAGGAGATAACTGAATGGTTCCTCAGTACTGAGCTTTAATAAATTTCTGAGGTATTTCTTAAGCAAATCATCTTCAAAAGCAACCGGCGGGGTTACGGCAATCCTGATATTCTGCATTATGCCTTGGCCATTTCTTTTTCAGTTTCTTCATAAACATAGTCAGGCAGTTTCACTTCGTTGTATTCATTAATCCTGTGCAGGTCAACTGTGACAATGCCTTTATCATTCTGCCCGAATATGATATCGAATTTAGCTCCGAAAACAATTTCTTCGGCGCGATAAGAAGACCGGTTATATACAGTCTGCGAGAAAGTATCGTCAAATGCTTTCAGGAGAATGATCACCTCAGCCTCATGTTCCAGAAAATCACTCTGTTTTTTGAAATTCCGCAATGGGCTGTCATCATCAATGGGATGAACTATTGTCCACGTAGTAGGGAAAAAATTGATCTTGGAACGTTCTAAAACCAGGTTCCTGAATTCCCTGTGAGAACGGTCGTGCTTGTTCAAGAAAGAAAAACTGATACTTGCTTCCAGTTCAATCAACTGGTTGCTGCGCTGGTTGGCAATGCGGAACATCAATGCCGTAATATCTTTATAAGGCGAAATCAACGCATTGTGGCTGAACAATATTTTGGCGCTGGGCCTTGAAAAACGGCCGTAAAGGATACCTGTGGCGAGGGCCAATGTCATCAATCCTGCGAGTGATTCCACTGCAGCAATGATATTTGACCACATCCCTGCGGGGTTCAACCGCCCGTAACCAACGGTTGTGAGTGTCTGGGAACTGAAAAAGAACGCCTCCATAAAACGCCCGCCAAAAGTCACGGCTGTCATCCCATCAAGATTGTTGGTGCCTGCTATCATATACAGCCAAGCGAAAAGAAAATTGATGACCACATACCCGCTAAAAAGCAACAGGACAAAACGGGACCAACGCATGGAAATCAACCAGTGATAGATGCCTTTCTCTTCAAAATACTTTAGCCCACGGCGGTCAACATTGAAACTGCCGTCCTGATTAAGCATACGCTCCCCACGGCCGGTGGTGCGGGTACCCAGACCGAGGTCCTGGAATTCGTTGGGATTGTTATGATGTTTCAAACTTGTGGATTCGGTGATTTGGTGATTTGGTAAATTGGTAGTGGTTGTTCGTTCGTCATAATATCAACTTTTGATTTTTGGTTTGAGTGTACTCTTGGTTTTAGAAAATATTGCCAGAAGTTCAGTAAATTCTTTCTTCAAAGATGCTAATTTGTTTTCAGACATGATATTTGCTTCTGAGAGAATTTCAATCCAGAACAAAGATTCATCAGCTTCTTCAACCACAATACAAATTTTCGCATAGTATTCGGCATTGGATCTTGCCCTACAAGAAGCCCTGTAATTGGCCGTAATAGAAGTAGAACTCCTCAATAATTGTTTTCCAATTATCCTTGCTTCTTCATTTTTAGGTAGATTTTGATAAAGCTTAATGACCCTCAGAGCAAAAGCCTTAGTTCTATCCCTAAGAAGTTCAGCAAATTCAACCTTCTCCATGCTATCACTAATTTACAAACCCGCCAACAATTCACCAATTCATTAATTCATTAATTTATGTCTGGCAAAAAAGAGTACTCCTTTGCGTAGTCCATCATTTGCTTTACGAAATCGGTTGGGTATTCTACTTTGACGTCGGTGATTTTGTCTTCTTCCATCACGGGAACCAATTTAGCCTGAATAAAGCCTTTGTAAGGTGCAATATTGAGCTTTTTGTATCGGTCTTTTACTTCTTTTACCAGATCCTGATCGGCTTTGACCGCATAATTCTCAATCAGATATGAAGCGGCTTTATAATCGCCTTCTGATTTAATGCGCTGGATTTCACGCAATAATTGACCGAAAAGTTCCCTTAATTTATTGTAATCGTGGATCTTGAAATAGGTCTTGCCGTCTTTACTTATCTTTTCGATTACGTTATCTTTTTTGCCTTTTTCATATACCCAATGGGCAATCAACTGGCGGTTGCGCATGTGAGCTTCTTCCACGTTTTTGCCGAGGTCAAGCCTGTTGAGTTGCAGCATCATGCCGTTCATGATGTATTTATCATAACCGGCTTTACCTACTTCAATGGATGGTGCTACACCCATTTCAACCAGTTTCGGATCTATGATGTAATAGAGCCCTACGAGGTCGGCACGGCCTTCTTCCAGGGCGTTGTTATAGTTTTTCAGGGTATGTTCAGGAGTACCCACGCCAGGGTTAAGCTGTCCGGAAGCATGCCCGATTACCTCATGCATGTCCGTGTGCAGTTCCCCTGCCAGGGCGCCGTATTTGCGTTGACGGTCCTTGGTTTCCTGATCATAGTAAAACTCATCAATATCAGGGGCAGCCGCATTGCTTTGGTCATAAGCCTGAACGATATTCCCTAATGAAACTGATTTGGAACCATATTTTTGCCTGATCCAGTTTGAATTTGGCAGGTTAATGCCAATAGGGGTATATGGCGCAGCGTCCCCAGATTCAACGCAGACTGTTATTACTTTTGCCGAGATACCTGTAACATGTTTCTTTTTATGTTCTGGCATTATGGGCGAGTTATCTTCAAACCACTGGGCCTGTGAGCCTATTTTGGCAATAACCTTTGATGCCTCCATATCCTTTAATGATATCACAGATTCATAAGAACCTCTCATGCCCAGGGCATCACCATATACTTCGATAAAACCATTTGTGGCATCAATCCTTGAATCTACATCTTTTACCCAGGCAATATTATACGCATCAAAATCTTTCAGGTCGCCTGTCTGGTAAAATTTAATCAACTTTTCAAAGGCATCTTTTTGATTGGCGTTTTCAGCAACCGTCACAGCCTTTTGAAGCCAGAAAACGATCTGCGAAATAGCTTTGTCATACATCCCTCCCACTTTCCATGTTTTTTCAACGATCTGGCCATTTTCTTTTACCAGTTTGGAATTGAGGCCAAACATCACCGGGGTAGAATCTTTAGGGTCCATTTTTGATTTGTAATAATCCTCCACTTCTTTCTGGGTGAGGCCCTCATAGAAGTTATTGGCTGATTCTTTGATAACATCCGCATTTTTATCAAGGATAACAGTCTTAAAACCAACATTTTTATCAAACATTATTGGTTTCATAAAAGATGCGAATGAATCGACATTTTTGCCATCCAGAGGCAATTTGGCAGCATCAGACTGGGTGAGGAAATCCTTGAAATTTTCATAAGAAAAAGCAGGGATTATCTTTTCCTGTCCGTAATGGTGGTGATTTCCGTTTGAGAACCATACCCGTTTGGCATAAACCATAAATTCCTTCCAATCCGGGGTGGTTCTATCGCCTTTATAAGAATCGTAAATGCCCTCAATTGTTCTCTTAATTGTCAATCCGTATTTATACTTCTGATCATAAAGGATATCGCGCCCACTCAGGGCAGCCTGGTATAGATAATAAGCAAGTTGTTTTTCCTGTAGGCTAAGTTCATCAAAACCTGGTACTTTGTAAGTAAGCAGTTGCAGGTCGGCAAAGCGGTTTGAAAAAGCGCCCAAAGTATCGGCAGGCGAAATCTGACTGTTCATATTATTGGATTTGTTTTGGTTGCAGCCTGCAACTCCTATCAGAATTGATCCGGCCAATAGCATCTTGGATAAAAGTTTCATGGCGATTTGTTTGTTGTGTGAGGCAAAGATAATTGAGAATTTGGGAATTTGAGAATTTGGGAGTGTAACCAGGATGTGGAAATTACCCCGATAAACCGGATATTGAAAATTTGAATTAGGTTTGTGTGAATTTAGAAACAAAAATTTTCATGGCTTATAATGAAATCAGGTGGAAGCAACGTTTTGGCAATTATCTTAAAACCCTGGCGCAATTGAGCAAATTTGTAGAGAATGGCCAGCTTAATGAAATGGAAGAGCAAGGGATGATCAAATCCTTTGAATATACCTACGAGCTGGGATGGAACACAATAAAGGATTTCTACGAATACCAGTCAGAAACAGGGATTCAGGGAAGCCGCGATGCCATTCAGCTTGCTTTTAAGAGAGGACTGATTTCTGACGGTGAAACCTGGATGGAGATGCTCAAAGACCGGAACCGCACTGCCCATACCTATAACCAGGACACGGCGGGAGAGATTGCCGCCAATATTATAGGTCGCTACTATGCTGTCTTCTTTGACCTGAAAACCAGTCTGGAATCATTGTACTAATCCTGGAAAGTATGGATATTGAATTCGGGTTGAAAAAAGAAATTATTGATAAGGTTCGCGCTGTTCTATCACAGTTCCCTCAAATTACCGAAGCGATCCTGTACGGATCACGCGCCCTAGGGACCTATAAACCCGGTTCTGACATTGACCTGACCTTCAAAGGAGATTTGTTAAACAACCAGATCATTAATAAAATCAGCCTCGCACTTGATGAATTATACCTGGCTTATACTTTTGACCTTTCGGTTTATGACCACATAAATAACCCTGATTTGTTGGAGCATATTGGGAAGCATGGGGTGAGGTTTTGGGGGGAACGTGGGCAAAAATTCTTAAAGAAATTGGAATAAGGATATAATCGGCCTCTCATTTGGCAGACAACGAATTTGATCGAAAGCGATCACCCTGAAAACCCAAATTTCAAATGATGCAACTGATTCATTGGGCCGGGCTGATTCGCTTTCTTACAGTTTCGGGTATCCACAATCAGCCCATAATACCAATATTCCATATACTTCTCCATACACTTATGATGCGCCCCTTGAATATGCGGGAACAAGTATAAACCAATCTTTTGTATATCCTTATTGTTATGGATTTCATATTGATTCAACCAATGGAGACATAAAATTTAAAGCAGTAAAGGAAGATGTGACTGTTTGCGTTGTAGTGGTTGATATATATCGCAGGGATTCTTCAGGGACGGAGCGGAACATCGGGGAAATAAAACGCGATGTGGAAATAATTGCTTTGAGCTGTCCCCCAGATTACCCTCCAATTATTTCCGGCATTAATGGTGATAGCGCTTATTCCCTGCATGTATGCACTGGCCATCAAACCTGTTTCAATATCAAAGCATCCGATCAGGACACTTCAGATACCACAACTCTGGTCTGGAACAATCCGGGAAACATGAGCGGAGCTACATTCTCAGTGACTTCAAAAAAAACCAAGTTGTCAACCGCCGAATTCTGCTGGTCGCCAACAAGCAAATATGCAAGATCATATCCCTACAATTTTGTCGCAACAGCCACTGACGATGTATGTCCCCTTCCCGGGCGGGTCTCAAGGGCTTTTAGTATTTATGTTGATGCGCCGCCCACTGCTAACTACTCGGCCACTGTACAAAAGTGTGGATTGGTAAAATTCCAGGCCAACGTTTCAAACACTTCTCCTTCATCCATAGTTAGTTATGTATGGACGGGAGACAGCGCTGCCGGCTCCGAACCCTTGTACATCAATGGCAAATCCGGTTCTTATTACTATAATCAGCAGAAGAAATATTATTATACATTAACTGTTACAGGATCCAATGGATGCTCTAATAGCTATAGAGATAGCATTACCATTTCTAAAATACCGGAATTACGGGTTTCTAAAGATACCGGACTCTGCTCAAGTACACAATTGAATATTACTGCCATTCCATCAAATTACGTAAAACCTTATACCATCACCTGGAATACCGGAGACACAGGAGCCCTAATTCGTCCATATATTACAAAAGACACCATTTTGGTTCATTATATTTATACGAATGTGTACGGATGTGTAACAGATGATTCTATAAGAATCAGCATCACTGGTTTGCCTGATGTATATGCCGGTAATGATACGGAACTATGCACTTTGGATGATATGTACCTGCTTAGCAATGCAAAAGTCACCCCGACAGGTGGCACATGGTTCCCTTTGACGGGTACACCCTCAAATGCCATTGTCTATTCTAAATATAGGGACAGTGTATTTTTCGACCGGAATGCGACAGGGATAACTGATACTGTTTATGGATTCGTATATACCTATTCAAAAACTTCAACCGGTGTCAATGCATCCTGCAGCAATAGTGATACTGTTTTTATAGGAGTGGCCCCTCTCCCCACACATCCTGTATTATACGCCATTTCCCCGAAATGTTTCAACGATCCAGCCATTGAGCTGTATGCAGGGCCTCCTTATGTGGATGCTTCGCATCAGAATGGGACCTGGACCTATCCGAGGAAACCATCTGCCATAGTAAATAATTATGGCAATGTCATAGAATGTGGTAGAATAAAATTCTAACTGCTTAAAGAATATTTCGATACGCGAATTTACATCACTTTCTATACTTTAAGGTGAATCTCTGCTGTTTTCCAAAATTTCTGGGCTAATCTTTCCCGTTGTTTGCGAGTAATGAAGCAAACCAAAAGACTTCCATAACCGCCAATGTTCATCCCTAATTCAAGATAGGGGCGAGTAGATAGGTTATCAAGAAGGTGAGGGAAAAAGAATCCAAGTGCTATAAATATCACAGGCCACATCAAAGCCATAAAAATTGCAAACCGTAAAGCACTGGCATTTAAGATGCCTTTTGAAACGAAGTAAATGGTTTTCGGCAATCCATAAAAAATAGGCAAGAATACCACCGGATAGAGATATGCACCTCCTACAAAACCGCAGATAAATTGAAAGATACTCATTGTGATATTTTTTTAGAGGTGGCAAAAATTGGATACTTGGCCTCAAATTCGTCTGAATACTCTATAACAGTAGGAGCACATATATATGCTATTATTGCTCCTACAATATAAGAAGCGGTTTTCACAAGGCTTAACCATATTTCACGAGGTAACCAAATCGTTGGTTTCATATAGAAAACATACCCGATAAGAAGCAACGCCATTGAGCCAAAAACAATGCAAACTAACCGAGTGATTATGATTTTATAATGAGGGACAATAGTGCCAGCAACTAAAATTCCGGCAATCGTGGGAATAACTCCAACTTGAATTTGATAACCAAATCCTTCGTACATTCCCCAAAAGGAATTGACAAACTTTAATAATAAACCAGTAGCTACATCAGCCACTAACCCGATTGGTAAAAATAACAACCAACGGAGAACAATCATTACGATACGCATAGTATTGGCGACTATAGTTCCTGCTAGCCAGTTTTTTGGTGTTAAACACAACGTGGAACCTAACTTGCCAGTCTGTCAGGTAGTGAGATACCCATGTACAAAGCAAATCGGTTCCACGCAACTCGTGCGCCACCAACTATTGCCCTTGTACACTGCTGACTTCTCACTTTCGACAGACAAGGCATAGCTAACGCTATGTTATTTTGATAATGTTTACTTTCTTATCCCATTGTAATGGATTAAGCGCCAAATGTAATAACTTTCTGTAAAACAAAAAAGCCTGATAGAAGTATCAAGCTTTCCTTTATTCATTGAACAAGTGTATTAATCTTCCTTTTCTGGCAAGTCCAATTCGGTTTGAATATATCCAAACTTAGGTAATGAACGATTTAAAAGGCGTAAAAAGCCGCCCCAATTGTTTCCAGATGCTTTCATTAAGGCCAATACAGCAGCGAAATGTTCTTGTAATTTGGGATGTCCGATGCTATCTGTAAACCATACATGGTGCTTAGTTTTGCGTTGTCCTTTTTCATTAGGCGGATTGATGCGCCTAAGTTCTTGTAAAATACCGGGGGCTATTCTTGCATAGATAATGTCATTTATGTACTTTCCTACTATCCCTGGTTTTTTTGTAGAAGCGTAGTTCCACGTCCATCCCTTCATTTCAAACATAAGTTTAAAAAACTCATCAGGGAACCTTTTTATCCATTTTCCAGCTTCTTCTTTAAAAAACTTACTGTAATAATCTTGTAATTCAGTTCGACCCCTGAATACTTGATAGCCCGTTGCCTCGTCAATCAAAGCGATTATCCCAACCTTGGCAGAAGCTCGCACAATAATATCAGCTTTTACAGCATATATTTCTTGTCGAGGTGTTAAAACGCCCGCCCGCTTTAAATCTATAAGAGTATTGCATATATCTATAAAAATAGTGGCCTCCGTTCCATTAGTTATTGGCTGTGAGCCTCCTGCATCTACACGATTAAACCTAATAGGATCAGATACGCCCGCCACCACTGTCGGGCTAAATCCTTGTTTCTCGGTTACTAATCGTGTCAACATTTCTCCGCTTTGCCCAGTATATCCAATTGCTTTTTGAATCCCTGATCGAGATAAAACCCTCGTTCCGTCTTCCAATACATAACAAGGAATTTCAATATCCCCTAAGCGTAAGGGTGTTTTGTTTGAACCATAATAGGCGTTTAATACTTTGTTACTCATAAATTTACTCCTTTATAGATTGTTAAATTAAAGACATCTTCATTTTTACGATTGTTATAGCGAAAACAAAATTCTGTGATATACTTATTCAGGTGCTTTTCGCTCAAATTGTGATATTGTCCAAAAATGCCACGTTTTAACAAACTCCAAAAGTTTTCCATGCCATTAGTATGTATATCACCATTCACGTATTCCCCTTTACCGTGCGATACTTTGAAATGAGAATAGGCTTTAGCCAAACCATTGTATCCAGCCCATTCATCTGTCATTATTGTAGAGCCTTTGGCCACGTTCTGATTGATAAATGCTTTCAAAGTTTTTCCTGAAACATCTTTAGACTTTTTGGCTATTACCTTTCCATCACGGGACTTTATACCAATGACAGGTGTTTTATCTTCACCGCCTCGGCCTTGACCACCTTCGGTCTTTTTATCCTCGTGGCGATTCTTGTTTTTGCCGCCAATGTAAGTTTCATCAGCCTCTACAATGCCAGTAAGCAAATCGCCGTATTCAAGCATAGCCTTTCTTACCTGCATTTGCATCCTCCATGCAGTATCTTTGGTTACTTCTATGTCACGGGCTAACTGACGTGATGCTATGCCTTTTTTAGCATTCAGGATTAAAGAGAGTGCCACAAACCATTTTTGCAGGTCTAATTTCGTATTGTGAAAGATAGTTCCAACCGTAACACTATAAGAGGTATTACAATTGTTACAGTGATACCGTAGTTCTTTAGGAAGTTCGGATTGATTTATTGATTTGCAATAGGGGCAAACGGGTATATTTGTCCATCTTACTTTTTCAAGGTGTTTGATACACGCCTCGTGTGTTGGATAGGTTTTGTAAATGGATATTATATTCATTGCCTTATCTATTGGTAGGGCAAAGATAAAACATGAAAGTAGAACAACAATGGAAAACTTAAAATATATTTCTACCGCAAACTATGACATTGCCATAATTATTTATACCCGCGCATTATGGGTGAAACTGATACTGATTCTGAGTTGGGATACATTCATTATATTTATACGAACCTGTATAAATGTGTAACTGATGATTCGATAAAAGTCAGCATTAGCCCATTGCCTCCTGTGAGCGCGGGCCATGACACTGCAATATGTGCCTCAAATGGCAAATACCTGCTTAGCAATGCGCTGGTCAACCCTCTCGGTGGTTCATGGTTCCCGGTGACAGGTACGCCCGCTGATGCCATTGTCTATTCTAAAAACAATGACAGTGTATTTTTTGATCCCGGCGCTACGAAGGCAGATACCGTATATGGGGTGGAATATTATTATAAATCGTCTGTTTCACCCGGTTGCAGCAATAGTGACACTGTTTTTATAAAGGTAGTCCATCTGCCCAATGCAAACTGGACAATGAATTACGTTGGCGACTCCGCTTATTTCCATGCCCAGGACAGTAGTTTGGCAGGAGCGGCCTATCATTGGGATTTCGGGGACGGAAACACCGGCACAGGGCATAGCCCAAAGCATGTTTATTTGCAAAATAAGAGTTATGCCATCAGCCTCCGTTTAGGAATTATTTCAAGTTGTATGAACTCATTTGATTCTACGGTAAATATCACCAAATCTGGTGTAGGAATTCTTCAATATGATAATTATTCGATTCAGATATATCCCAACCCTTTCAGTTCTTCCACCACTATTCAATACACTCTTTACAAACCTTCAAAAGTTTCGATTGCCTTGTATGATGTTACAGGGAGGCAAATCGCTTTGGTAACAAACATATCCCAGTATCCCGGCCAATACCAAGCCGAAATCAATGCAGAAAAATACCATCTCAACCCCGGGGTTTATTTTTTAAAGATCATGACCGATGATGGGTATGTGAACAGGCAGATCGTGAAGTTTTAGAAAGTTTAAAGTGGTAAATGGTAGGAAATCAGACCTCTCCTACAATTAACCAATGATCTCCACAGTCCCTGTAAAATAATACTTTGTTCCATCGTGCCCATAAACCGTTATATGGTAAAGATAAACACCTTCGCCCACAGGTTTGCCATCGAAATTTCCGTCCCAGGGCTGGGAGGCATTCGTATTAAATATCCTTTGCCCCCATCGGTTGTAAACGTCCATTTCATACCTGGCCATAAACAAACCTTTTGGCCCGAAAAGATCGTTAAGCCCGACTGTGACATTTGGCGTAAATGCGTCTGGTATCCAGACTACTGGCTGTTGTTCCAGGCAAAGTTCGGTGCTCCAGGAATTACTTTGAAAACCACCGTTTTCTATCGCCTCTATCCTATAGCAGTAATCCTTTCCATCTGCCTCAAAACCAGTGTCTGTATAAATAAATTCCGGGCTCGAGAACTGGTACAATAGCTGATAACCGGTGCTATCATTAATTTTCCGGTAAAGATTATAGTAGGAAACGCCCCCTGGCCATTGTTTGTATGGGTTCCAGTTCAGTACATTGGCGAGGGATTTAGCCTGCCCCTGTACAATGATGATACAACCGGGATTGCTCAATGAACTTGAATTGCCACAATGGTCAAATGCTTCAATTTTATAGCATAAAGAATCGCTTATATTGTTTACAATATCAGTGAATACAGTGTCGGTTGGTTCTAAAATGGAATCAATTACGGCAAAATAGTTCATCCCAGGCTCCTGGCGCATCACGCGATACCCTTTTACATCAAAATCGTGCGATTTTGTCCATTGGAGGTTAACTGCGTTATTAGGCTGGGATACAGTGGCCATAATAAGGTAAGGCGTATGCGGCGCTATATTATCATAGGGCTTTGCAGAATCAATGGAAGAAACGGCAACGAGGTTCGTATCATATGGGTTAATTGCAGTTACGATATAGAAATAAGTATTTGGACATATTACGAGGGAATCAGCAAAAGAAGTAACAGCCCTCCCTACCCTGCCAATCGGCACTCCATTCCTGATGATTTCATAGCCTGTGGGTTGCCAGCCGGTATAAGCGTTCCAGTTCAGGATAATTTTCTGGTCGCCTGGTGTGGCCGTAAGCGATATACTTGTATGTATAACTGACTTGCTTGTATTTGGAGAACTACAACTATCAGCGGCCTCAACCCTATAATTATAAGAATTCCTATAAGTATCAAGGATACTGTCAACAAAACTGGTGTCAGATAGCTTTGTCCCAATTTCATACCAGGGACTGGATGGGTCGCTTTGTCGGTAAATATTGTAAAAGGCTACATCAGAAGATTTAGATCTGTTCCAATTAATATCAATCCAACCATGTTTTACACTTGTCAATACCACACTCACGTAATTTATGACAGGAGGAATGGGTGCAGAAGTATCGAACGCAGTGGTACCCGCTTCATTGGATAGGCTCGTTAAGTTATTGATGTTATTTATGCTCACGATCCTGTAAATATAGAAAGTATCACACTTGGTGTTGTGGTCAATGTAATAATGAAATGATGAATCAAGGTTTGTGATTGGAACCCAAGTTGTCCCTGCGGTTTTTCTTTCAATAAGATAATGCCAGCTTTGCCATCCTTTATAAGCCGTCCAATGCAATGAGTCCCTGTGATCCTTTGAAAAGGCGTTGAGATAAACGACAGACTGAGTATCAGAAACAAGAGATGTATTGCCACAGGAATCGAAGGCGGTAATGCAAAAACTGTAAGGCTTGTCGGCTGTATTAAGCCCCGACTGCTGCCACACAAGGGTATCGGTTTTAAGGTCCCTGAAACTGTCACCCAAAACATAGTGAATTCCATCGTCAGAGTAATATACATTGTACCCTGCCCTGCTCCTTTTCTGGTTGCCTTTAAAAGTAATGAGCACCGACCCATTTATACCTGAGGTAGTATTTGTACTTAACTGGTAAATATAAGGTGGGTTTGGTTTTATGGTATCAAAAACTGTTGCCCCTGCCGAATCAGAAAAAGATTCAGGAAGTAAGTTGTTATAAGTCAAAGCAGAAACGCGATAATAGTACAAGTGTTTGCAATACAAATTGGTATCTTTATAGGAAAGCTGATCACTGCCCAGCACATTAATAAGACTATAATTGGAGCCATCAAAGGAGCGGTAAATTTGGTAGGTTTTTACTGAATCAAAAGTCTGATAAGGCTTCCAGACCAAATCAACTTCCAGGTTTTTGTTTTGCAGGCTTAGTTTTATTGGCGAGTTTACGGCGCTCTTCGCTCCATCCAATTTGCAGGTATTGAACACATTCAAATAAAAGTAGTTAATACTATCTGAAGTATTGACACCGGTAACTGTAAATTGGGTTATAGATTTATCGGCAGTATGGTATAAAAGCCGTAGAAGGCCGTTCAAAGAATTATCGCCATAAAGGTTATACCCCTTTGCAAATGTATCTGTGGCAAAAGGATAACTATTCCATTCAAGATGTACAATGCCATTTACGGGGCTTGTTTTTACAACTGTATTATAAACCAACTCAGGCGCCTTGGCCCGGGGATCTATCCAGGGTGTTGTACCGATTGTATCTGAAAAACTAAACCAGGGCTGGTTGTGGTTGAATGCCTCGACCTTATAGCTGAAATGGTTGACGGCATCTACAAGGGAATCAATATATTGCAATTGAGAACCTGGAACTGTTGTTAATAATGAATATAAACTGTTATTCTCAGACTTAAATATCCTGAACGAATCTGTACCTCCGGCCAGCGTATAAAAGGGTGTCCAAAAAATTTCTATATAAGGCTTACACCCTCCGGTTTTGTCGGAAATCCTCATAAGGGTATCGGTGGATGAAGGCTGAGAGCGATTAAGGTTGCTGCATGAATCAATAGCAACAACAAAATAAGCATTTGCATTTGTTTTAACATTTACGTTCTTGTCAATAAATACGCTATCGAAAGTTACCGTGCCAATTTTTAAAGCAGTGGCATTGTTTACAATCCGCCATATCTCAAAATTTTTGTCTCTTGTAGTAAGGTCCCAATGCCAGTTTACTTGAACGGTACCGTTTGGCAATATGGTGGCCGAATACAAAACCGGGGGAGCTGGTTTTGTGGTATCAAAAGGAATAAGTTGGATACTGTCCGAATAAGACAAATATTTTCCGGTCGTGTCGAGGGCGCCGATCCTGTAATTTACCGGGGTGTTGCATGGAAGTGGCTTGTGGATATATTTTGTTGATGTATTGCTAACACTATCAATTAATTGCCACCCATTGTTCCAGGTATAAACATAATATTTTTTAACTTCAAAACCAACGTAAGGGGTCCAGTTCACAGTATTACTTAAGTTTCCTTTGACCCCGCTTATGCTCATCACCGTATGAACAGGGCTAAAACGACTTGGTTTATTGGAACAACTGTCTATCGCATCTATCCTAAAAGAATAAATTGAGTCCAGTGTATTGAGCCCGAAAATTATTTCTGAATACTGGTTGGTGAGGAGTGCATGATTAAACCATGGACCATGCCCGGATTTATACCATATATCATAATATTTTACGATTGGGACACTTTTATTCCAATATACCGCAATGGATCCATTTTCGATAACGGAGGCATATTGTATGGTAGGTGTTGGGGGTGTTATCGTGTCTATAGGCTGAACTGAAATGGAATCTGAAAAGCTTTTAAACGCCCGTGCATTACTATATGCCAAAATTTTATAACTGTAAATACCATGACAGCTAATAACAGAATCATTATAAGAAAGATCCGAGCCTGGAACCGAATCAATCCGGCTCCATTTGTTATTGATAAACTTGAAAATCACATAAGCATCAACCCCAAACCCCTGATATGGGCTCCATGATAAAAGGCTTACAAGATTGCCTCCTGTCCCTTTTAACAATATTGTCTGATGTACTGCACCGTTCTGAGACCTATTGCCCATGCAGGTATCAATGGCTATCACTCTGAAATCATAAGCAGTATCAAGGGTGCTTAACCCGGTAACCACAGCAGAATCTTTCAGAATGACCGTTTTGAAAAAACGCCAGGTCCCGCTGCCGGATGGTTTGTAGTCAATTTCATAATCTTTTACTTTTTTGCTGGCACTATAATGCCAGTTCAACATTACTGAGGTTGGGCCGATAACAGTAACATAATTAAGTATAGGAGTTGCTGGACGTGTCGTGTCAAAAGGCGTAAGGGACATAGAATCTGAATAACTTGTAAGACCTCCCGTATCACTGTATGCCAATATTTTATAAGAATATGGCACATTGCAGTGCAACCCTGTATCCGTAAAGGTCAATGTCGTACTGGTTACAGAATCAAGTCGGGCCCATTGGTTATTAATCTCTTTAAAAATAACATACCCACTTACACCAAATCCTATGTAACCTGACCATGTCAGTCTGTTTGCAAGGTTTAGGTTCTGACCACCCAGCAAAATAGTTTGATGAATATTGCTTGGGAATGACCTGTTACCCATGCAGGTATCAATGGCGACGATCCGAAAATCATAGGAAGTGTCAAGCGTTTTAAGGCCTGTAACTACAACTGAATTTTGAAGTCTTACCGTTTTAAAAACACGCCAGGTATTGCCGGTTGATGGTTTAACATCAATTTCATAATCTTTAACTTTTTTGCTTAGGCTGTATTGCCAACTGAGGAACACGGAATTGGCATCTATCACAGAGGCATAGTTGGCCACAGGAGCCAATGGGCGAGTGGTATCAAATGGCGTAACATTTACTGAATCTGAGAAAGTGTTGAACATATTGCCAAAACCTTCGATTCTATAAGCTCTTGGCACATTGCATGAGAGTGAATCATGGAAAAATGTGGTATCATTGTTAGTATTTGCGAGATTTAGCCATGTACCATTTTTATAAATCATAACCTCATAACTGTTTATCCCATAGCCGATAAAATTGGTCCATTTTAAAGAATCAGAAAGGTTTTCAGGAGTACCGTTCAGATAGATGGCATGAAAAATCTGTGAATTTGTCAGGTTAAGGCAACTGTCCTCTGCAATAATCTGATAACTCAGCGCCGTTTGCTTATTTATAGTATCCACAAAAACTGCCGGCGCATGAGGAGCTGAGTAATACACAAAGCCCGCCGTTACAAAAGGAGCCCCATTTTCTGATCTTTTAATAACATATCCATAAGTATCCAAGGAATCTGAACCCAGGAAATCCAGTCTCACAAGTTTACCCGATACAAAGGAAACATTTTCAAGGGTCGGGGCATTCGTAGGTATGGTATCTATGGCCTGACCGCCCATGCTATCAGAATAGCTAACCACGCCAGTATAACTCACAGCCCTGACCCGATATACAATCCTCGTATTGCATGGTGCTGGAAATTTTCGCAATGAGGTATCTGTACCTGGTAGCGTGTCTTCATCCATAAGAGGATTACTGTTAATAGCATGCTGAACAATATAATACTTCACAGGCCAGCCAAGATATGGCGTCCAGTTTAACTGGTGAACCAATTGTCCCACATGGAAAGTGAAATCAATTGTTTTATTTATGGTTGAAATCTCTGAAAGAATGCCACAGCTATCAATAGTCTGGAGATAATAATAGTGATCTCCAACCTTAGTATTCAAACCGGAATGAATAAATGAATCCTGCGTAAGAGGAATGCTGTCCTTGAGAAGCGTGTAGGGTGATCCGTTGTGTGAATAGTACAACCTATAAAAGGCAAGGTGAGGAATGCCACTTTGGCTCACCCATTGCACCTTTACCTCGCCTGCGGTAGAAGATGTATTCAATTTGGTGACAACCACTATCTGAGGCGTATCAACAAAATAAACCGATTTACAGAATGTATTTGAGAATGAAACATTTGTACCTCCATTTTGATAGGCCTTAATAATATAACAATAATTGTTATGAAAGTTCAGCCCCGTATCCTTATAAGTAGTGGTTGAAATCGTACTATCCAATAAACTCTGAGCGCCTCCGTTCACTGAGCGATATATTTCATATTTTGAAACGCCAGACCAACCTGAATAGGCATTCCAGCTCAGATAATTACTTGGTTCACACCCATTATTTGTAACCGCCAATGCCATTGTGCAATGTGACTGTAAAACCCTGCTTCTGTTCCTGGCGCAACTGTCAACAGCCACTATTTCATAACAATTGGATATCAATGTGTTAGCATTTTCATCGGTATAGGTATTCACATTTCCTACGCTATCAATCGCTTCATACACACCATTGGTTTCGCGATAAATAATATAGTTCTCTACATCATTTGAAGCGCTTTTGGCCCAGTTTATCTGTACCTTACCGTTTGCGGGAACTGTGATAAAGGTAATCCCAGGAGGAAGTGGATGAATGGTGTCAAATGGGGTTAGATAAATGGAATCAGAATATGATATGGCGTTGTCACCACCGTTCTCGGTTACTTTTATCCTGTAATAACGTATTGTATTACATGGCACAAGCGTATCGAGATAAGCGGTATCGTTTGGCAATAGTTGCGTAGATAAATTTGTCCATGACCCTGATTTTAAGAGTTGAACGGTATAGTTTTTTACATTGAAACCGATATATTTTGACCAATACAAATGGGCTGCATAATCTGCCGGCCAACCCCTCAGCAAAACAGGGCTGTGTACCGAAGAATAAGCACTAACATTGCCACATGTGTCTATGACATCAATTTTGTAAAGGTATTCTGTATAATTCGCAGCAACGCTATTGTCCAAAAAAATATAAGATATTTTACCTTTTACGTATGCAACCTTTCCTATAAGCGAATAATTATTCCCCGAACTATCCCCCCTGTATATATTAAAGGTCTTAGAATCAGTTGAGTCATCCTGCTTAAAATTAATTTGTATTTGTCCCCATGCATTAGTGGTAACATCCAATATGGTATCTGTTCCGGGCGGGGTTTTGTCCAAAAGCTGGATACCGGGCGATGGATAAGAACTTGAACTGCAGCCCGTATCATTCACTGATATTTTGTAAGCCGCATCCAGGTTACAGGACCGGTTTATATAAATTGTACCTTTCTGGGTTGTTAATATCTTATACCCTGTTCCCGAATTGTAAAGAACAGAATAGGTATTGTTCCTCGATGAAAATTTATTCCAGGTAAGAATTACCGTCTTATCTCCTATAATTTTAGCACTCAATATTATTGAATTGATCGTATCACTTCCTTTTCCTTCAATATTACAATTATTGGTCGTGGTAATAAAGTAACTATAAGGAATTGAATCGGCCTTGGTTGCCATAGTGTCACTCCAGGAATTTGTGCCAATGCCCGAAAAAACTGCCTCTTTGGTATAGGCTGCTGACCCTGCTTTTCTATAAATTGTATAATAAGAAAACTGTGCATTTGCCGATATTGCATCCCAGTTCAGGGTGATGGTATTTTCACCGGTTACATTAACACATCTAAGATATGGGGGTGACATAACGGCTTTCGACCTGATATTTATGACCATTGTATCTGTATTTGTACAACCAATGGTGTCCATTGCTTTTAAAATAAAAGAAGTTGTGAGCGGGGGTGATGCTTTTGGATTTAGGCTTGTAGAATCATTCAAGTATTTACCCGGACTCCAGGAGTATTTGTACGTAAATGCACTGGTTCCTGAAAGGGTTACAGAATCACCTTTGCATAACGTATCGTCGGCCCCTGCGCTAACCTTTGGTAAAGGATTAACAAATATGGTTACATTACCTGAAACAGAACAATTATTCGCATCCGTTATTAGAATGGTATATGTCGTGGAAGAAACCGGGTTTGCAACTGGATTTGCAACTGTTGTGCTGTTTAGCCCTGTTGAAGGTGACCAGGAATATTTGTATGGCGATTTCCCTCCGCCGGCGCTTGGAGAACCGCCGATTGTAACTGATCCTCCTACACAGATGCGATGGCTGGGACCTGCTGATACGTTTATCTTCGGGTTTACATCTACGCTTACAGTAGCAGAATTCTTGCAACCATTGGCATCAACTACCCTCAGCGTATAATTTGTGTTCGACGGGGGATCTGATTTCGGATTTGCTATCAGCGTATCATTTAATCCAGATGTTGGAACCCAACGATAATAATATGGTCCACTTGAACCACTTGCTGTTGGAGTGCCTCCAAGGATTGCGCTGTCACCATGGCAAATGGTAGTGCTGATACCTGCATTAAGTTTTGGCAATGGATTTACAACAACGTTTACTGTATCTGAATTATGGCACCCTTCTGCATCAGTGGCAAACAAAATATATTGCGTTGTAGAAGAAGGGCTTGTCTCTGGATCGGCCACGTTCGACTTGCTCAATCCCGAAGTTGGTTTCCAGGCGTATGAATATGGCCCTGTAGTTCCACTTGCCGATGGGGAGCCCCCAATTTGAACTGAATCATTTTGACAGATAGCAACATCAGGCCCTGCCTTCACTGTAGGGTTTGGGAATACACTGACTATAACTGAATCTGTACCAAGGCAACCTTTACTGTTTGCGACAACAAGTTTATAATGGGTTGTGGTAGTTGGATTTGCAGTCGGATTGGCCACAGTAGAACTGCTTAGCCCTAAAGAAGGTGACCAGGAATAAGTATAGGAACCAGAAGCTGAAATTGTTGGGGAACCACCAATCGTTACGCTGCTCCCGATGCATATCCCTTTGGCTGGTCCGGCAGAAACCTTTAAGGAAGGATAAATGCTGAGTTGAACAGAATCTGTTGTAACACAACCCTCTCTGTTAGTTGAAAGAGTATAGGTTTTGGTGACAAGTGTGGTACCGGTATTTACGAGGCTCACTGTAGGTTGTGCGGTATTCGCATTGTTCAAACCTGTTACCGGAGACCAGGAATAACTATATCCGCTAATACTGTCTGTGCCAATTATAATCGAGCCGCTTGAACATAAAAAAGTATCATCCCCAGCATCAAGCAAGGGTGTTGGGCCAAAATAAGCCTGTACAGGGGCACATGCACAATTTCGTTTTACGGTATCCCATAATGCTATAATCCCACAGGTTTTTCCGGAGGCAACAATGAGCGTCTTTATCTCTGAGTAGGTACCGTTGGGCTTTATTAAGGCGTTTATGGTGTCTGTTCCTATCAATACATCTCCTGTCGAATATTTTTTGTTGCCGTCAGCATCATAATAAAACTTAAGGACCGATTTACTATCGGCTTTCAGTGTGTCGCCACTATTTGTAATAGTGGCAGAGATACTTAGCTTTTCCGATGATGGGGGCGCCGGCAATGCACTCACAGAAAAACCTGAAATACTTATAGAAGGCTTTTTAAGGATAAAATTCCTGGCATCAATGCCTGTCAAAACCTTTACATTACAATAAACATTCTTCGAAACACAATACAATGACAAAGTAGTTGCAGATTGGAGAATAACCGGAAATGTACCGCAACTTAAACTACTATCTGAAGTATAATTGATAGTATAAACAATGGAATCACCGGTTTTTACCCCGGCAGGGATTTTCCACGTATAGCGGGTTGCAGTTCCCAGCGCTTCTACGGTGAGCGAACTGTCTGACGGGCTGTTATGTATAGGGTTAAGTGATTTGGACTGATACCGAACCCCGTCAGGCAAATCAATAAAAATATAATCGGCAGTGTCCGTGGCAACCGGTCCATTATTAACAAACTTTAACTCCAGATTGGAAACACCACCACAGCCTGACAATGATGTTTGACCGTTAAAAGTCAACGATGCATAATATGGGGACCTTGCACCAATAATATCTAAACCATGTTCCTGCAACCCTGTTGTATTCACCGCATTACCACAAACATCGTAAGCAGTGGCCGTATAAGAAAGGTTACTGCCTGAGATGTAATCACAATTGGTGACCACTTTAAAATCAATCTGATATTCATTCCTGGTTGTATCATAATATCCTGCAAGTCCATTTGCATTCAAATAGTTATTGAAGTTGGCGGATTTGTAAACATATAAATAAGGGTTTATGGAATCGGGGTCTGAAACAGTTTTCAGGGTCCCTTGCATGGGAAACCTTAATGTGGAACTTCCTTTTACAAGTTGTGTCCCAGGTGGAAGATTGATCTCGAAACTTACGTTTGGAGCATACCCTGCCTGAGTATTGGAAACGAAAAGGGAATAACTTGCAGTATCGCATAAATATAAACTGTCCGGAGGGTTCACAGATTTCAACTGAAGGCCGGGGGCCAATGGGTCAGCGTATAGGTACAAAGTCTGTGTCCGGCATTTTGCCGAGGCAAGGCTATCGGGATATTCACTACAATCCCAACCAAATATCACTTTTACACTATCCTCGACACAATTATTCATTCGGGCCTTAATCCTGATTGAATAAGTTGTATTGGCCGCAACAGAATCAAGGTGAAAAATCCCATTTGAATCTTTCACAAGGCTTGAACCTTTAAGAATTGTATCCACAATAAGTTTTCCACTTATATTTTGAAAGGCAAGCCACGCTTTTGTAGCATTGCTGGCAAGTGATTGATTACTAAGATAAAGTGTCCAGCTAGTGGTATCTGTCTGAGAGGAAACAGTCGGCAATGCCGGCTGCAAATTAAATATTGGCGGTGTGTAGTCAACATAATCGTCATCGGTATAAGCGGGGCTTACGCCTCCACCCAGAAATGCGCTCTGGTCAAAATACTCAAAGTACTGTACAGGCTCACTGCTTGAAGCGGTGGCCCCACACGTAGGCTGACAATAAACAATCATAGTTCCGGCGTAGCCATCGTCAGAAAGAGGGAAATCCCCCGAAGGCGCAACGTACAAACCGCGCAGATCAAAGAAAATTGTATCACCCGATATGGCAGATGGAATCGGGGTAGCCGAATAGTTGCCCCATTTCCCCTGCCCCTCTGTAGGATAGTAATAAATTTCTGCTGACTGGTAGGTGAAATTATTTGGAACAACCACATTAAATTGTGCAAATGAGGCCCAATACCGGTACTCATAAGGGAAAATATCACCACCATAATAATTAGAACAGCAGTTCCCGATACTAAGATAAAAATTCTCTGAAAACGCTGCTGTAGAACATCCGTTAATTGTAATGCCATCGGAACAGCATGCGTCAAAATAATAGCCTACTGCATAATAATACTTTGTTTTGTTATTGATGCTTAAATGGTCAGATAGTGCTTTTGGGGCAGATATCGTGCTGAAATAAAAATCATCGTCTAATGTTATATAATTAACGTTTTCTGTATTCCTCGTAACCTGATA
>Ga0206844_10040_pt1 | contig 48731 bp, 40 predicted proteins | sample Alteio_BWOrgCont_22_FD_152907 | JGI IMG/M metagenome (GOLD analysis project Ga0206844, IMG submission 152907) | Enriched cells from forest soil in Barre Woods Harvard Forest LTER site, Petersham, Massachusetts, United States -... | ecosystem: Environmental > Terrestrial > Soil > Temperate forest >...
ACATTAAACCCCTAAAGAAAGCCGCCATGTATTCCTTATCAAGCATGGGGGAACCGATACTTGAATATATCAAAGCGGTGGATTTTCGCGAAAAACATGAAGAAGAGGCCATAAAACTGTATTCGCGCATTGGTGGCCAAAATGTGGCCGGGATATTGATTTCTGAATATTTGCCCGGTGCCCTTGCAGAATCCCTCGATGAAGTTTTAAAAGCGCTCAACCGTATTAACCCAGACCTTAGTAATTATCAATCAATCATCTCTAAAAAACTTGACGAGGAACTGGCCTTTTCCTATTTGTGCCTTCAGATCATTTTTATCAATACGGCAACAGGCGATTATGAATTGCTGACCACGGCATTAAACCATGAAATTGATAATTCTAAAAACCGTTTGTTTCAATTATTGGCCTTTATATACGACCGGAATATTGTGTATAAAACCAAGGCTGCATGTTCATCTCCTGATAAAGAAAAACGTGCCAATGCCATTGAATATCTTGAAAATGATATTGACAGGGATTTGAAACTGAAGCTGTTCCCATTGCTCGAAGAAATGCCTTTGGATCAGAAATTAAGCTCTCTTTCAAAAGTTTTCCCGCAAAATGAGGAGCTCGCAAATCACAACCTGCATTTTGCAATACTTCAACAAAGCGACAATCCTTTTTTACTTTGGACCAAGGCAGTGGCATTATACAAATGTGCCGGGGATAATGGACTACAGGTATTGGAATATTATCTTCAATCCAAAAACAAGTTGCTGGCCGAGTGTGCGGCACATTGCTTGAAATACCATGCTTCCCAAACTACTAATATTCACAGAAAAATATCCTCCGATATGAAACATGAAAATATTCACGGGCATGAAATGCATTCTGGAAAGGAATCCATGCTCGAAATAGAAAAAATACTCATCCTGAAAAGCGCAAATATGTTTGCGGCAACTCCCGAAAACATTCTGGTAGGGATTGCGGGCATCGCAAGGGAAGAGCGGAAGCGCAAAGGAGAAAATATATTTGTAAAGGATGACCTTGGCAACTGCCTGTATATTATTTGTGAAGGAGATATATCCATACATATTGACGGTAAAGAATTATCCGCATTACATAGCCGCGATCTTTTTGGCGAATTGGCGCTCCTTGATCCGGAACCCAGATCTGCGACCGCTACCGCATTGACTGACTGCCTTTTGCTTCGCATAGACCAGGCTGCATTTAATGAACTGATTGAAGACAGGCCGGAAGTGGCACAGGGCATTCTTACCATTTTATCAAGACGAATCAGAAGTCAGAACGATGTAATACAGGAATTAAAAAACAAGGAAACAAGGGTTAGGAGTTAGTCCCTGAATACCTGCGGCACATTTCCGCATAAATAACTTTGGGATGTTAAATGAGAAAGGCAAGTGATAGAAAGATAAAAATTGAGAGAAACTGCCACCCCTTCGGGGTTTTAGAAATGCTATTGATGTTTATTATAATCATGTCACCCCTTTGGGGTTAATCAGCAAATAACCCCAAAGGGGTGACATGATTATAGAATAAGAGGCAGCGGTTTCAAAAACCCCGAAGGGGTGACACAACCCAGAGGCATTGGGAAAGTGAATGGAGTGTTACATGAGAGGTTAGGGGCGATTTGTGTTGGCCTTTTTATTAATTTTGTAGGAGGTATTTGAGCTCTTGATGAAAAACAACAATCTTGAAACGGTCAAAGGATTACTTAAAAGGAATCTATCTTTATTAAAGGCTAAATATCCTATTGAGAGCCTTGCCTTGTTTGGGTCCGTGACAAGGAACGACTTTGATCCAATAAATAGTGATATTGATATTTTGGTTGAATTCAATGGGAATATCGGGCTTGCATTTTTTGGACTTGAAAAAGAGCTGGAAAGCCTACTTGGAAAGAAAATTGACCTTGTATCAAAAGACAGCCTTGTAAAACCCTGGTGGAAGGAACATATTTTAAAACAAGCCATTTATGTCTGAGAGGATAATACCTTATATTATCAAGGACATAATTTGGTGCATTGATAAAATAACAAGTTATACTAATGGGATTGATTTTGAGACTTTTAATAATGACCCAAAGACTTATGATGCTGTATTAAGAAATATTGAAGTAATAGGCGAAGCGGTAAACAGGCTGCCTGATTTTTTTCTTCTACAACATACTGATATTCCATGGAACTTAATGATTTCAACAAGAAACAGGTTGATCCATGGGTATGATTCAATAGATACGAAAATCGTCTGGAACATTGTTAATAATGATTTGGCCCCATTAAAAACTGCATGGAGGATATATTAAACAATAAATAATGCCTCAAAATCCCTCTACTTCCCCCTTCATAGAACCCTGGATAGATCCTTCCGGATGGAACATAGCAGATTTCGAGAACCTGGAGACACCGTGCTATGTGGTGAGTGAAAACAGACTTATTGAAAACCTGGAAATCCTGGAGCAGGTACAAAAAACCACAGGGGTTAAAATCCTTATGGCGCTCAAGAGTTTTTCCATGTTCTCTGTTTTTCCGCTAATTCGCAAATATCTCGCCGGCTCTGAAGCGAGTTCTGTGAATGAAGCAAGGCTTGGAGCTACAGAGTTTGGAGGTGAAATGCATACATTTTCACCGTCTTATACTGAGAAAAACATCCAGGATTATATCAAACATTCCGACCACCTTGTCTTCAATTCCTTTTCACAATGGAGCCGTTTTAGAGAAACAATCTTACGGTCTGACAAGCATATTTCTTGTGGCATAAGGGTAAACCCGGAACATCCTGAAACAGAGAATCCTTTGTATGATCCAAGCGGGCCAAACTCGCATTTTGGTGTAACCATCAAAAACTTTGAACCTGAAAACCTTGGCGGTATAGACGGGCTGCATTTCCATAACCTTTGTGAGCTGGGCGCCGATGCATTAGAACGTACCCTCAATGTTTTTGAAGAAAAATTCGGGAAGTATTTACCCAGGATGAAATGGGTGAATTTTGGGGGCGGTCACCATATAACCCGTAGAGATTATGATGTGGAACTACTATGCAGCATCATATCTGATTTTAAAAAGCGCCATCCGCATCTCGAAGTTTACCTGGAACCCGGCGAGGCCATTGCATTAAATGCCGGAGTACTGGTAGCTACAGTGGTTGACATTCTTAAAAACAAAACGAATATCGCGGTGCTTGATGTATCGGCCACCACCCATATCCCTGATGTTTTGGAAATGCCTTATCTGCCTACAATTATCGGCGCAAAACCTACATCAGAAAACAGCCGGAACACCTACAAACTCGTAGGCCCAACCTGCCTGACGGGTGATATCATTGGCGATTATTCTTTCAAGGAGCCTCTATTCGTTGGCAAAAAACTGGTTTTTCTCAATATGGCCATATACACTATGGTTAAAAACAACACTTTCAATGGGGTAGATCTGCCCGCCATTGCTTTGATGGATAGCGAAGGGAAGATAAAAACCATCCGCCAATTCGGGTATGAGGATTTCAAAGGGAGGCTGTCATAACAATTTAATATAGTCAGGTTTTTTTTATTGTCTTTTAGTTAAAGAAAGTTAACTTTGTTTTCTTCAAGGAGAAGTGGCATTTATTTGAACCAAAACAATGGCAGATATGAAGACATTAAAAACCAGCTTATTGTTTATTGCATTTTTAACAATAAACAATACACAAACCCAGGCCTGTAGCTTTAACGCATCCTTTACCGGAGATACAATGGTATGTGCAGGTACCAGTTTTAATTACTTGTCAAAGCTGACCAGCGGCCATTATTACCGATGGGCAGTAAATGGTGGCACAATAGTTTTCGGGCAGGGTACAGACAGCCTCTGGGTGTTTTGGCCCACCCCTGGCACGGGCTCTGTTGAACTTTTTGACAGCACATCCTCCTGTACGGATTCACTTACATTGACAATTCATGTCGGACTCTCTAATTATGCCTTGACAGAAGCGGGATTTACCGTAGTTGGCAAAGCTACAGCCTCCGGTAAAAGCGCAACCCTTACCGATGGGGGAGGGAATGAAAACAGCGGCGCCTGGAACAATTACCGGATAAACCTGAACAAGAATTTCGACCTCAATTTTACAACCAACCAGAATGGCAGTGCTGATGGAATGATGTTCGTGATCCAAAACTCAGGGCTTGGTTCATATAGCAGCGGCGGACAAGGCAGTGATCTCGGATACTATAATGCGGGCACTGGAAATATGGACGAGTCCATTGGCATGGAGCAAGATATATATATGTCATCTTCGGCATACGATGATAGTTCTGCCTCACACCTTAACCTTGTAATGGGTAAATCCCCAACCCCAATCCGGAAACAGGTAAATATTTCGCCCGCCCTTGGGGGAGGGTCTGACCATAAACTGAGGGTGACGTGGAACAGGGATGCCAACCTGCTCGAAATATATTTTGATGGAACCAAAGAGTTTTCCTGGCCAAACGATATTGTAAAAAATGTATTCGGAGGTAACCCCAACGTATGGTTCGGGTTTACCGGGGCAACCGGTGGGGCTGCCTCAACCCAAATGGTGACAACTGATACCATTATCTATAATCAGGCAGTTATCAACGCAACAAGCGATACGGTTTGCACTGGTGATTCCGCGACACTTACATCGAGTTATGGGGTGTCTTATGCCTGGTCTAATGGCGCCAAAACAAAGTCAATAAAGGTTGGGAAATCAGGAATGTATTCCGTTACGGTTACTGACAGCTTTAATTGTAGCAGTACAGCAACTATCAATAAAAACATCGTAACGCTGAGCACCGTTTCTGCTTCATTCAAAGTTGCAAGTGGTTGCGTTGGTACTAATGTACCCATAACCAACAATACCACCCCAACCACAGGCGTAAGGTATATGTGGAAATTTGGTAATGGAGACAGTGCATCAGGCAATCCTCCTTCTTATGCATATAAGGCCACCGGAAACTACACGGTAAGCGTAAGCGCCACCAATGGTGGCTGTACCAGTACGGCATCAAACCCTATAAGCGTTTATACCCATCCGGGCGGTATTGTTCTCTCTAAAAGCACGCCTTTTCAGGGCCAGTTCAACAACGGCGATGTGGTAACCCCGGACAATGTGTGCCTCGGGGATACCAATACATACCAGTTTTCGCCCCCCACAGGATATTCCAATTCAAACTATGGTTCCAAATGGGTCATTGCAGGCAAGACCTTTAAAACCGCCTCGGGAACCATTAGTACCGATACGGTCTTCAAAAATCCGACCTCCTCAAAAAATGCTTATTTCAAATTTTTCCCAGGCAGTAAGTTTGCAGACAGTGTCCTTATTTTAACAATGCATGTGCAACTGCTGCCCGGTAACTGCGATACGGAAATTGTGAGGTACATTCAGGCAAGGCCGAACGCCACATCAAAGTTTGTGTTTAACAACGCCTGCCAGGGTTTCCCACTTACTTTTTATGATTCGAGCACTATTGCAAAAGGAGATGCTGTTTCTTTATGGAGCTGGAATTTTGGAGATGGCGCCACATCTGCGCTGCAAAATCCACAACATTCCTATTCCAAACCAGGAACATATAATGTGACCCTCACGGCAACTTCGAATGCCAATTGCGGCATACCCGTTACCAAAAGCGTTACGGAATACCCCGAAGCTGTTGGGGCTTTTCATGCCGCAGCCGTCTGCCAGCAAGCAAGTTCACAGTTTACGGATTCGAGTTATATTAGCTCAGGCTCCATTGTAACCCATGCATGGAACTTTGGAGATGGTACTTCCTCGACCCTTAAAAGCCCAACGCATGTTTATGCTAAATCGGGGCCATACAAAGTGAAACTGGTTGTAACATCATCTTTTGGGTGCAAAGATTCAATTACCAAGTCAATAAGAATAGAACCGGCGCCTGTTGCGGCATTGGTCTATAATGATGCCTGCGTTGGGACATCAATCAATTTTGCCAATAAAACCACTGATTCTGCTACAGGTACAACTTACCTGTGGAGTTTTGGAGATGGGAGTACCTCAACTGCTATTTTGCCTTCACATGCCTATTTGGCAAACGGAACGTATAAATTAAAACTTACAGCCACCTCTAAGTATGGTTGTATAGATTCGGTTGTACAAAAGGTAACCCCTAACCCGAAACCAAAAGTTGATTTCGTATATTCAGGGGCATGTACCAAAAATGCAGTAGCTTTTGGCGATTCGGATATAAATGGCGCAGGCACTACTTATACCTGGAGTTTTGGTGACGGTGATTCAGTTGCGTTGATCAGTGATACCATATCGCATATATACAACAAGAGCGGCATCTATAAGGTTGAACTGGCCGTTATCACAGCGGCAGGATGTGAAGACACCGGGAGCCAGAGGGTACCGATAACGGGTTACCCCGTGGCTTCGTTTTTAACGCCGAATGTTTGCGAAGGAAAACCATTGACCTTCAGCAATAATTCAACAGGCAGCGGGTTGACCTTTTCATGGAATTTCGGCGACAGTACATCAGGCAGTTCCAATTATTCCAATTTAGAGGAGCCCACTCATGTTTATGATACGGCAGGCATCTATACCATTATGCTGGCCGTGACCAACTCAGGTAAATGTACCGATACTTTGGTGCAAACCGAGAATGTTTTTGCCCCTCCGGTTGTAGGGAAATGGAATTATAAGATTCACAACCAACAGGTAACTTTTATTCCGCAGGATACTACTCAAAAAACATACAAATGGTATTTTGGAACAGGGGACAGTTCGTCTATGAAAAAGCCTGCCTATACTTACCAAAGCAAAGGAAAATTCGATGTAAAACTGATTGAAACCAATGCGACGGGCTGTTCTGCCTCGTATTCTGATTCCATAACGCTGACTGGCTTGGGCGTGGAGCCCGTTATAGGCCCAAAAAACGACCTGAACATCAGTATCTTTCCAAATCCTTTTGAAAGTAAAACAACAATAAGTTATACCCTTACTGTTAATAGCAACGTAAATATTTCAGTTTACGACATCCAGGGCAAGTTCATAACAGAGCTCAGAAATGGCAATTTTGAGGCAGGAAAATACCAGGACGAATTTGATGCCTCGAAATGCAGTGCCTCGGATGGGGTTTACCTTGTAAAGATGACTGTAAACGGTGAAGTATTCACCGGCAGGATTGTAGAAACGAAATAGACGAAATATGGTTTTCAAAGTAAGCCTATGGACTAATTTAATGTTCCTTTGGCGACGTCTGGTAATAGTTGCCGTGATCCCATTGGTTCCGCTATTCAGTCATTGGGACTTTTCCATATTTTATGGAAAAACAGGGCTTTTCCTGCTTGCTTTATTTATTCTTTTGCCATTACCTGCACTTGTAATCCATCTACTATATTATTTGAATGACAGAAACAGAAAGGTCGAAATCAATAAAGAAACGGGAAGTATCTGTTTTAATTACGAAACCAAAAACGAATGTTTTTCAAAAAACGATATTAAAAGCATTGATATTTTTATGAATAATGGCTACAGGAGCGCTATGTCAGGCTATTATTATGCGAAAATAACCTTCAAAATGGCGAATATAAAATGGCTACTTGTTTAACGGTAAGTGTTATGTCAGATTTCCCTTTTATAACCCGAAAAACAAACATGATGTCCCCGGTTATTACCACTAATGAGAACTGGATATTCTAGTATTCCTTATCCAGTACTCCAGGGATTTCATTTAATTCTTTGATAACCCATGATAAACCGGTTCTGGGCATTTCATCTAAAAAGACTTTAGAATCGAAACTTTTGTCTTCGGTATTTTTAACGCCCGTACCCCCCCATTTACCTTCCAGCACCAGTTTTGCTACGGCTACGGTAGGTATGGCGGTGGTGTAGCCAATGGCATTTCCCCCGGTTTCTTTAAAGGCGTCTTCATGGCTGCATACGTTATAAATATATATCGTTTTGGGTTTACCATCTTTTGTACCGGAGATAATATTCCCTATATTGGTTTTACCTACGTATGAGCTGTTAAAATCTTCTCCTTTTGGCAGAATGGCTTTCAGGAATTTTACAGGCACCACTTGCGTACCATTATAGTCAACAGGGTCTATTCTTGTCAATCCCACTTCATATAGTACACGCAGATAGGTAAGATAGCTTTTTGAAAAAGTCATCCAGAAACGGATGCGTTGCAGCCCGGGAATATGGGTTGAAATGGTTTCCAGTTCTTCATGATATAAAAGGTAAGGGGTAAAAACGCCAGCTTCAGGGAAATCAAATTCAAAATAAGGGGCGCTTTCATCCATGAGCCTGCCCCGCTCAACCCACTGGCCATTTTCCCAGAATTTTATAGGAAGGATAAGCTCCCTTAAATTGATTTCAGGGTCAAAATTGGGCGCAAACTTAATCTTTTCATCCTTTGAACCGCCATTACAATCAAGGATGTCTATTGTATGTATTGTATCAAACAAATAATCACGGGCATAGGCTGAAAATATGTTTGTAACGCCAGGGTCAAAGCCTGCACCTGTAATGGCAAGCAGGTTCTTCTTTTTGAATGATTCATCTTTTGCCAGTTGTTTTTCATAAGAAAAGCCATATTTGTCAGGGTTTTCATAACAGGCCGTATCAATATAATTCACGCCATACTCCAGGCAGGCATCCATAACCACCAGGTTGTCATACGGGCTGCCCCAGTTTACCACCAAGGCAGGTTTCACCTCATTCAGCAAACCAATAAAAAATGCCTGGTCACTCACATTCCCTTCGTGGATTTGTAAGGTTACCTTTCCATCTGTTTTACGGTGAACAGAATCCCTTACAGATTCACATTTTGTCAAAGTGCGGCTTACAACATGAATTTCAGAAAATATTTCAGGAAATTGAGCCATTTTATGCAAACCGACGCTTCCCACATTCCCACATCCTATGACAAGTATTTTAGACATAATAATTTGATAACAAATTGTTAATATTCAGTGCTAAAGCTAAATAAGGTATTTAAACCGACTTCAAAAGTAGCCATTTCAACCTTGCAGTCCAAATTCTCTTTCCCTGTTTTTCCTTGCTTTCCTTCTCCTGTTAGACCTGCATTTGAATTAACATCATGGCTATTATGACTATATGAAATAATTCAATCCCAGGTTTTGACTGGTTTATTTTTATCTTTTGTAGTCAATTTAACTACACATTTATCATTAATTCAACTCTTTTTCAGGCTTTTATATTGCAATTACTTTGTAGGACCATTTTTTTTAAAAATAACCACTACAAGAGAAATGAAAACGAACAACCCGAATTTGAAAAACCTTTTCACTTATTTTATCCTGGTTTTAGTCGTTTTTACAACCAATGTCTTAAAGGCAGATTCCATAACATGGTTGGGCGGGGATGCATCTGCGCCAAATTCCTGGAAAGATGCCAATAACTGGAATACGGGTACCACGCCGGGTTCTTCGGATGATGTAACCATACCATCAACATCCAATAACCCCACAGTGGATATTACAGCTACAATTGAGAGCCTGACCATAAGTCAATCCGGTGCGACATTGACTTTGGATGGAATCCATAATTTAACCGTAACCGGCAATGTGAACGTTAATTCACCAGGCTCCAAAATATCAACGGGGAAAGGATCAATAATAATGGGAGGTTCGCTTTCGGGAGAAGGGACGCTTGACCTCACGGGCAATGGAACTGCCGAGATAGGAGGCGATATGACCATTGAAACACTTAGCCCCGGTTCTGGAGGAAAATCATTTGTTGTTTTTAATGGCACTTCTCAAAACATAACCAACAGCTACCAATTCAATAATCTGCAGGTCGGGATTTCCAAAGCAGGGGTAGTGAATTTTTTGGCTGACCAGACCATAAATGTCTCATTAAGTGGTTGTGGTATTATTAATTGCGGCAACCATATATTAAATTTAACCGGAGATATGACCGTTAAAACTTTTAATGCAGACAGTGGGACTGTCAATCTGACCGGATACATCAATTCCCAGTCCCAAGACATCAACGGATATGTTTTTTATAATCTTTCTGTAAACAATGCGAAAACCTATCTGAACGGGAATGTGAGCATTTCCCATAATCTCAATTTTGTTTCCGGCAATATTCTGCTTCGCTCGTACAACCTTACCTTGGCGTCTGGTTCAAGGATGACATGGAATGGGGATTCGGCGGTTGACTATACTTCCGGATACGTGGTAACATGTGGTTCAGGGTACCTGACCATGAATGCGAAAGCGGGTGGAACCATTTTCCCCATAGGCTATTCAATTGCCGAATACAACCCCGTTACCCTTACCGGCAGTTCTGGTAATGTTGCTTTTGATGTAAGTGTTTCCGACGGCGTTACAGATGCACAGGGAGAAGAAGTGACGGCAAATGCCGTTAATGAAACATGGCTCATTGTCCCCCATGCAGCCGTACCCTCCATTACAATTGCACCACAATGGACAAATGGCAGCCAGGGAGATACCGATCAGGAACTGGCCTTTTTCAACAGGGCTTTGGCAGAGGTAAATGAAAGAATCAGTGAAACTTATCCTTCAGCGTGGACAACCATGGGCCCGGCAGGACGCTCAACCGGCGGTGATCCCTGGACCAGAAGTTCAGGTTCTGCTTCAATGAATGCCAATACCACTTATTATATATATGTGAGTGCAGGCTCAATTGCCCCCCTCCCTGTGACCCTGACAACTTTTGAAGCAACATACCAAAACGGGCCTGTAACCCTGAAATGGATAACGGCTTCAGAAATCAATAACAGTCGTTTTGAAATAGAACGTTCTGACGATGGTGCCCAATGGACAACGATAGGAAGTGTAGATGGACATGGAACTACCCAGGAAGAAAACGCATATTTGGCAACGGATAACCTTGAAGGTATTGTGGCAACAGGAACAGTTTATTACAGGTTGAAACAAATTGATTTTAACGGGACTTTTAACTATTCAATGATCAGGCCTGTCAATATCACAAGCATTCCGTTATCGGTAGAAGTGTTTCCAATTCCCGTTCGCGACAATTTGAACGTAAGCTGGACGAACACGGTTGGAACAAATACCACTATCAGGATTATTAATACCAATGGTTTGACCCTATATAACGTCACAAACACAGGTTCAGGCATTATGCACGAACAGATAAATTTGGGAGGTTATCCTATTGGCAATTATATACTTCAGGTTGTTTGTGACGCAGGGATCACTTCAAAACTGATTGTCAAAGAATAAAAATTGGTTATATTTACGATCTTTTTACCAATTTTGGCAACGATGAAAGGTTACAACCTTTGGTGCATAAAGGAAAGAAATTTAGTAAAAATGACGCCTGATTATTAATACAGTGACAACGAATACAGCAATAAAAAAAAGGTCAGGGCCCAGACGGGAACGGCTTTCAACTGATTTTCAATCATCAGATGCCCATTTACGTACCATTTTTGATAATACCGAAACAGCTTACCTTTTATTAGACCATAAACTCAGCATCCTGTCATTCAACAGAGTTGCAGAAGAAACTTACATGCTGGGAATAGAAAAGCAGCTTCAAAAAGGGGGCAGCATTGTTAATTATATCCCTCAAGAAGGGAAAGAACAGATAATTGGATACTACAGCAGGGCGTTGGATGGCGAACATTTAAACTATGAAACAAGTTTCCAGGCAGCGTATGGACAATTTTTGTGGTATAATTTTCAATTGTCGCCTGTGGTAAATGACAAAAACAAAATACTTGGGCTGGTGCTTGCAATTTCTGATATTACCAAAAAGAAAAAAGCTGAACTTGAAAAAGAGAAACTCTCAGAAGCCCTAAGGTCATCGCACCTTGGATTAAAGAAATTAGTTGCCAGGGTTAACACGGCCAAAGAAGAAGAGCGACTGCATATTGCAAGGGAAGTACACGATGAATTGGGGCAGATACTTACCACCACAAAAATTGAGGTGTCCATGTTAAAGAAGAAACTCTCATTGTCGGAAGGAAACCCATCCTTGCAACTGGATTTCACACATATCCTGGAACTTATTGACAAATCCATAAAATCGGTAAAGAAAATAGCCACAGATCTCCGGCCCGAAATGCTTGACGAACTTGGTTTGGTTGAATCCATAAAATGGCAGGTGGAGGAATTTAACAAGAACGCCGGCGCTGAGTGCACTTTGTCCATTTCAAAGGAATTTATGGATTTGTCTCATGATATAAACAGATCAACCACTTTATACCGCATCGTTCAGGAAGCATTGACCAATATAGCCAGGCATGCCAACGCCACCAAGGTGAAAGTAGTTGTAAAAACAAGTATTGACAATATTTTCCTTGTCATACAGGACAATGGCATCGGGATTTCTGAAGAACAAAAAAGCAAAAAGAATTCATTTGGACTTACCGGGCTTCGGGAACGCGTATTATTGCTGAACGGTATTATAGATTTTACCGGCCAGCCAAAAGGCGGAACGATCGTTTATGTTCAAATACCATATTTTATATGATAAGGATCCTTATTACGGATGATCATTCTATTATGCGTGACGGCCTCAAAAAGATACTAAACGAACAGCCTGATATGGAGGTTGTAGGCGAAGCGTCTAATTATAATGAAGCCCTTGCGGGAGTAGAAAAATTGTTGCCTGATATTGCAATACTGGATATATCCATGCCTGGCAGGAACGGGCTTGATGCCTTAAAAGATCTTAAACTGGTGCATCCGAAGTTAAAAGTCCTTATCCTGAGTATGCATCCTGAAGAGCGTTTTGCATTAAGGGCCATCAAGGCCGGTGCGTATGGTTATGTAACCAAGGAAAACGCAGCCGAGGAACTGGTAAATGCGATCAGGAAACTGAGGCATGGCCAAAAATATATAAGCCCTATGCTTGCTGAGCAACTTGCAGACCATTTGGGCTCTGATCTAAACAAAATGCCCCACGAACTGCTATCTGACCGGGAATTTGAAGTGATGACCAAAATAGCAGAAGGTCGTTCTATAAAAGAAATTGCAGTTGTACTGTCTCTTAGCCCCGCAACTGTGGCAACCTACCGTGCCAGGGTCCTGGAAAAAATGCAATTGAAGTCCAACGTGGAACTTACAAGCTATGTCTATAGAAATCGTTTGATGGATTGACCGTCCGTCATTTATTGCAGCTTTATTAACTGCCGATTGATTACCGAACCACCAACAAGTATTTTAACAATATATAATCCGGAAGGCAAATTTCCGTTTTCGGCATCCCAGATATAGTTACCGGTACCTGTGGGCTGATTGCAATTTGCAATCACAGATATCAGGTGCCCGGCCACGTCATAAACCGAAATGACAACGTTTGATGGGGTATCTGTTTCCAAAGCTATCTGTGTATGGGTAGAAAACGGGTTGGGGAATATTTTAACGGACGGATTCGTGAGGGAAATATCTTCAATTCCTGAAACTGAACCCGATATGGTAATACTATCGCTCTTTTGGTTGCCACAGCCATTTAAATCCCTTATATATAAATTCAGGTTATATTTTCCGTCGGCTTCATAAGTATGGAAACCCCATGGATAAAAAGAACCAAAACCGTCGCCAAAAGTCCAATAGTAGTAGGCACGGGTGGTATCTTCAGATGAAAAATATAATGTCCGCAGCACTGTTTTGATATTAAACCTGGCATCAGGGAGTGGGTTGATAATAACCAACCTGGTAATGCTGTCGGTCGTTCCATCGAGGCTGAGTATTTTTAATTGTACATGATATGTTCCCGGATGCCTGAACACATGCTGAGGGTTGCGGTCAGAAGAAACCGTACTGTCGCCAAAATCCCATTGCCAGGAGACAATGCTGTCTATATCTATACTTGATAGCCCGGTAAGTGTCGTGCTGGTGCCAAAGCAGGTTCCGATGAAATTAAAGGATGCTTTTGGTATGGGCGTAATTAATTTAAAAACCGCCGAATGGACCTGGAAGCAGGAACTGTTTTCAACTTTTAAGCTCACATCGTAATTGTCATCATTGACATACGTATGTACAGGAGAACTGGCAGCGGATGTATTTCCGTCACCGAAACCCCAGTAATAGATTGTCCCGGCAGCGCTGTCATCAGGTATAAATTGAACCGTGCGGCCGCTTAATACCGTCCAGGTAAAATTGGCGTCAGGAACCCCATTAATAGTTACAACCCTTGTCACCGAATCTTTGGTACCAAACGCATCCGTCACGATGAGCTTTACCAGGTAAGAGCCTGCCTTTGTGTAGGTGTGACTTGTTTTTGGGAATGGATAAATTGCCGAATCCTGCAATTGAGGAATGGACGAATCTCCAAAATCCCATTGGCGGGTGACTATATTCCCTGAACTGATGGTAGAATAATCCTGGAAGACCGTAGGCGTGCCAAGACATGTGTAATAAAAGCTGAAAGAGGCTTTGATTGTAGGCTGTATGTCTATTGTGTTTGTAGCGCTACTTTGGCAGCCATTCGTATTTGTTACTGTGAGCTTCACAATGTATTTCCCATCTGCAGTATAAGGATGAGTATATTCAGGGGTCCCTGCAGTACCGCCATCACCCAAAACCCATACATAACCGGATTCTAAACTATCAGTGGCACTGAAACGCACAATGCGGCCTGAAAGCAATTTGTACGTAAAGCCTGCATTCGGCACATCAAATACCTGTATTGTTTTTGTTATCGAATCTGTAAAACCAGTGGATGATTGTACCGTGAGCTTTACCTGGTAATTGCCTGGTTTAATATAAACATGACTGATATTGGACATATTTGACGAATCACCGTCCCCAAAATCCCATTTCCATTTGGTTATTGTTCCTGTATTCAAAAAAGATGAATCCTGGAAATTATAAGGCTGGCCGATGCACGCTGAACCTGAATGAAAGCCCACTTTGACTTCAGGAATAACCACAACCGGGAATTCATAAAAGGCAAAAGCCCCTATGCCTCTTTTGTTTATCAGCCATGGCCCTTCATAGCAATTCAGCGTACCTTCGTAGTAATGGTCAGGGATGTAAGTGACTTTGCTGAAAATCTCTGGTTTGTACAGGTTCAAACTTAAAGTGTCGCCACTTACTGATACTGATTTTATCAGGCCATTTGTATCATTCAGGTAAAATGCATCTTTTATATTATAGTTCGTTCCAGACACGTTCACATCGTTAGACCATGATACTCCTGCATTCTTTTCAGTGAAAGTGATTTTAAGTACGGTCCGTGAAGTATCGGTATAAAAGGCCTTTTCTATATTCAGCGGATTAATATTAAGTGTATCAGTACTTTGGTAAAAATCCTTCTCGATCAGATAAGTTGCCCAGTTGCCAATGGTATCGTAGCCGATGTTATCAAAATGGCATCCGTTATGGTCAGGGGCGTTGTTAACCGATAAAATGGTTATATCTGGCAATGAATCCGACAAGGTTCGTTGTAATTCGCGCAAAGCAAGTGAGGTTCCGGCACCACATATTGAGGGGCGTATCTGCATTACATAAAACTTCTTCAGGTTTTTATAGTCTGATTTCCAACTGTTATAGAGCGATGTAAAGTTTGGATAGTAGTTCAAAATGGTATTTGCCGCGCCATGATACCAGATTATGGCCTTTGCACAAGTGTCCATCCCTGATTTTATCATTCTATATAACATCCGGCCATAAATAGTGGTAAGGTCTGTAGGGTTGGCATTGTTTCTGAGGTTTATTTCAATAGGCCCGCCTGTCACTGCGCCATTTATGATACATACAGGGATTTTATATTTCTCCAAAAGGTTTTGGGCAATTTGGATGCCCACTCCGCCAATAAAACTGATGCCTTTGGTTGTATAATAAGATCCGTTGGCATACCCCCATGCTGTGTCATCAGGGGTATCGGTATTGTAGCCGGTCAGCGAGCCAAAGCTCCGGGCATATTCGCTGATGTAATTCGACCCGTAAGCTATTGCGACTGCGTTGCTTTGACCGCAGATAATATAGGAGTCGCCACAAACGATATCGGATTCTTTGGCAACTATGGTATCAGCGCTTCCTTTTTTGAGGTGAAGGACGAAGCTGTATTCGGCCAATTCGGCATGTATCTTTGGTAGAAAAGAAAAGGATGCTTTATTGGCTGCGTAAGACAAGGGGTGCGAAAAATACCCTACCCTTGCTGTATTTTTATAGACCTCCAGGCTAACTGAATCATATCCCTGTTTTACTGCCGCCCCGTCTATTTTCACCAAAGCAGAATCATAGCCGTCCCGTTGAAAGAATTGAAGGTGCGCGGGGAAATGGTTGAGGCTTATATTGGTATTCGCAGGCAGGTTAATGCCATATTTGCCGTTGAGATAGGCATCGGCGGCGTTGAGTTCTGAATTATTAAGTGCACGGTTGTAAACCAGTATTTCTGCAATGTCCCCTTCAAATGTATTCTCTCCCCATAAAGCACCGATACTAATGCCGCTATCAGAATTGGTAACCCTGTAAGTTGCCGTATCGCCGTTTTTACCGTTTACATAGATATTGGCCAATTTTGAAGAATCGTTGGCCACTGCCGCTATTGTACAAAAAGCACTTGGCACTGCATAGTTTGAAACACCTAAAGACTGATAATTTTGTCCGAATTCTGGATAAGCCGTTCCACCCAGCCAAAGATAGCGGGTTGAGGTCCCTGACAGGATATGGCCATATACATTCAGGTTTTGAGGGCACATGACAACAATGACGGTATAAGAAGAGTTGACGGGAAACCTGGAAGGGGCATTTAAAAATGTTCCGTTGCCAAAACGAAGGGCCGATCTGCCGTTAATATCATTTTTCACAATGGAGGGCCTTAAGGTATTTGTTGTCTGAAAAGCATCCGTTTTGTTGCCGCTTTGGTCTTGCCAAAGGGAGTCAAGCCCTTTGGTGTCGGTTATGATCCCTTTATCCGCTTTTAGCCATAATACCAGGCCATCGGATGGCGCCTGGGCAACAATCCGACCTGAAATCAAGGACAACGAAACCACCAGGAATAAAAAGCCACGTTTATAATATCCTGTCAAAAACAATGAAAAGACCTTAACTTTCAAATTATTTACAAAACCGATTTTCATTTTCTATCCGTTCGTTCCCTTGTTGCAAAACTACCTGCCTGAAATTCCAAATATGATGGGCGTAATCATTAAATTGAGTGATTTTTAGCAGTTTTTTTATCCTTTTGATCCCATTCCAATCCATGTAATTCCAAAACCCATCCGCGCATAGCAAGACCATGAATCCTGTTATGCCTTTAATTATCCAAATATTGATTGCTCCTCCTTCAATCTCTCCAATCAGAAGTAACACTTGCTGTCACATCCTTAAATCAAAAACGGATCAAAATTCACTTTTGGCAACTGGCATTCTGTCGTCTCTTTTTTTTATTTTGTTACACTGCAAGGTACGAAAGGAATATCTGTTTCTTTGAAATATATGTCGAAAACGTATAAAAAACTGATGAATGAACTGTCAGGGATGACTAAAATTGTTTCATGATACTCAATCATCCTAATAATTAGGGGGTAAACCACGGGTCAATTAAAGTCAACCGACGTTCACACGCGTGATAAATAAGCAATCTTTACTCTTGGCCTGCAAAGGTAGGGACAGGTGTTGACCATTGACTTTTAAATGTGATCCCGGAGCGATTCGAACGCTCGACCCACAGCTTAGAAGGCTGTTGCTCTATCCAACTGAGCTACGGGACCGTTTCAGTTAGCAGTCATCAGTTAACAGTTATCAGTAACGAGTGATTAATAATGAATCAAATAATGAACCGTCATTACCGATGACTGCCCGCTGTTGGCTGATGACTGAAAAAGAGTCGGGGCAGCAGGATTCGAACCTGCGGCCCCCTGGTCCCAAACCAGGTGCGCTACCGGACTGCGCCATGCCCCGAATTTATTCTTGATCTTTAGCTTAACGGTAAGACCTCAAATTCCAAATCAATTTTTGGAAGCGCGAAGGTACGCAAATTTTCCGGTCTGTTGCAATCATTCCTTAATGTACCTGTCATTACAATCATTTTTTTCAAATTTGTCCCGGTTATGCCTTGTCGTTCGTCTTATGGGACACAATTTTAAAAACAAAACAATGTCAGAATTTTTGTACCTGTTCAGGGGCGGAGATGCCCGAGAAGCAAGCGCATCACCCGAACGCATGCAGGAACACATGGGAAAATGGATGAAATGGATGGAAGGCCTGGGCAGGCAGGGCAAACTATCAGGCGGTTTACCTCTCAAAAACGAAGGGAAAACCGTACAAAGCCACGGTGTTGTTAGTGATGGCCCTTATGCCGAAGGCAAAGAAATCATAGGCGGATACCTGATCGTAAAAGCCAATGATCTCAATGAGGCAACAGAAATATCAAAGGGCTGTCCTATCTTTGAGTTTGATGGGAACGTAGAAGTACGCGAAATTCAATCAATGGAAATGTGACCGGATTTACTGTGTGAGCCTTCGGGTTCTTCTAACTTCGAAATGAAAATCCGGGAGGATTTTGGAACATATACGTATTAGTCTAATAACTTTTAAATAAAATAACCATGTCAGAATTTTTATTTTTGTTCAAAGGCGGAAGGTCTTATAACCCCGATACGCCACCGGAAGTCATGCAAAAACAAATGGAAACCTGGAACAATTGGGGCGCCAGGCTAAGGGAGCATGGCCAGTTGTTAGCCACAGACCGCCTTGCCAACCCCAGGAAAATAGTGACCAGTAAAACAATGGTGACTGACGGCCCTTATGCCGAAGGCAAAGAAATTATTGGCGGATACATGATTATCAAAGCCAATGACCTCAACGAAGCCACCGAGATTTCAAAAGGGTGCCCGATTTTTGAACACGATGGGTTAATTGAGGTTCGTGAGATTGTAAAAATGGAAATGTAAAGTATAGCTTAACCGCAAAGAAGTGTAAGGGTTTCGAAAAGAACGCGAAGGGAAATAGAAAGGACTAAATAAAAATCTTTTGACCTTTAAATCTTTGTGCCTTTGCGATGCCTTTGCGCCCTTTGCGGTTTGTTTATGCCAGGAAAAAATAAAGCCATTCTTCGGGTAATAACCCAAAAACTTTAATTTTCATTGCACTGGAAAAATCACAAGGAATAGATAAACTGGTTGACCATCTTTTTCGGCGGGAGTCGGGCAAGATGGTCTCTGTTTTGACACGTATTTTTGGTTTCAATGATATTGAACTGGCCGAAGACGTTGTACAGGAATCCATGTACAAGGCCCTGCAGGAATGGCCTTTTCATGGCATTCCGGATAATCCTTCGGCGTGGTTGTACAAAGTGGCGCGGAACAAGGCCATTGATACTTTAAGGCGGCAGAAAAAACTGGTTTATCAAACTGATAACGTGGCCGGTATGGCCCTGGTAGAAAAGGGAATTTCAGGGAAAATAGATGAATTGTTTTTGGACCATGAAATAAAAGACAGCCAATTGCGGATGATCTTTGCCTGCTGCTCGCCGCAGATCAATACAGAATCTCAGGTTGCGCTTACCTTAAAAACACTGTGCGGGTTTAGCATTAAAGAAATTGCAAGGGCATTTGTTACGAACGAAGAAACGATTAACAAGCGTCTCGTAAGGGCTAAGCAAAAACTACGGGAAGCCGGTATTGGTATGGAAGTGCCTTCAGGAATTCATCTTACTGCCAGGCTCAATTCAGTCTTAAAGACTATATATCTTCTTTTTAATGAAGGCTATAACGCATCAGCCGGAGACTTGATGATCCGTAAAGATGTATGCCTGGAGGCCATGCGGCTGGGGATACTGTTGTCAGAACAGCCTGAAACCAATACCCTTGAAACCAAATCCATTATGGCTTTGATGTGTTTCCATGCCGGGCGGTTTGATTCCCGGATCGATAAAAATGGCGCAATTGTACTCCTGAAAGACCAGGACCGTAAGCTCTGGGAACGCGAATTGATACGCAAAGGATATGCCTACCTGAATGAAGCCAGTGAAGGCTTTGTGGTCAATGAATACTACATAGAAGCAAGCATCATGGCGGTTCATTGCTCGGCAGCATCTTATCAAAAAACAGATTGGCCGGTGATTTTGCAGCTATATGAATCACTGCAGACCATAAAAGATACCCCCGTGGTCAGGCTCAATAAAGCCATTGTCATGAGCCGGGTAAATGGCGCCGGAATGGCAATTGACTACATTTTAGAAAACATTGACATCAAAAATTACTACCTGTACCATGCAGTTTTGGGAGAATTGTATATCCAAAATCATGAATTGAAAAAAGCAAGAGAACACCTTGTACTTGCCTTGAAACTGACTGATTCTAAGTTGGAAAAGGAATTGATAGAGAGGAAGATGGGAGGGGTATGAAAACTTGCTGGTGACAAGACTTCTCCTCGGTCTATGTCCCCACAAACTGAAATCTCGCGGCAAGTTAAAGCGCAGGAGGGAGACTCTATATTAATAGCATATTCCTTAATTCAGATTTAATGAGATAATCTTTTTATTTCGGCCTTTATTTCTTCTACAACTTCAATATTGGAAATTTTCTTCCTTTTGCTTGTCCCAACCTTTTCCGAATAAATGAAAAATACCTTCCCTCCAAAATCCCTTTCGAATTTTTCATGCTTCTTTCTGTGCATTTCTATCCATTGATAATCATTAAGCGCTTTCCCAGATGAAATTGGCTTAATTTGAATACCAATATATTTATCAAAAACTTTTATAAAGAAATCAACGCCATAAGTTCTATCCCATTCATCAGGTGCTGCTTCAATTTTCATTTGAATCATTGATTCCAATAACCCATAAACAGTTTCAATTTCTGTCACATAACCTTCATAGGTTCTTCTGAGAATTAGATCATAAGCATAGTCAATACATTCATCCTCAGTTATGGATGCTAATTCATTTTGAACAACTTCCGATAGTTTAATATAAAGTTTTTGCCCGAGTTCAGTTATATATTCCCTCGATATTTTAATTCCATTTTTCTTCTTTTGTTCAGCATTTGCAAAATAAAACTCATCCCACTCCTCAAAATTCGATGGGGCGCAAGCCCTTATTAATTCTGAAGTTGAACCAACACTATAAGCTTGATTTAATCCCCACCTGTTCATCACATAATTTAGGAGGGTTTCTCGCTTATATTTTAATTTAAGCCCATCCCGATTTGATATCCAATCATTTTCCATTTATTCAATCATTAGAATTTTCGTTCTGAATTCTCAAAAACTTCTCCCTATACTTAAAATCCAGATTACTATCTACCTGGACCAATCCGCTTTTTACAAGATGGGCATTCACAAAAGTTTTGTTTTCAAGGTATAAATAACATAGCAGGTTGTTTTCGCTATCATATTTTATGTTGTCATATCTAAGAAAAACCCGTTTGCCTTTTGTTTTCTTTAGCAGGTATTCAGTGGCTTTGCCATTAATGGCGATATCTTGTTTAATTCCCATCAATCTTATAATGAGTCCATTGCTAAGCAAGATTTTTTCAGGACTGATAATCTCTTTTATGGTGAACGTTTCTTCCCGTTTGGTTGAACTATCCTTATCTATCTTAGAGCCAAACTGGAGCTTTTTCACGTCTATTTTTTTATCTAATTCATGCGGGTCTTTAAAAATATACGGCAGTTTCTCAATTCCCTCATCAAAATCAGGCAATGGACCTTTTTGCTTTAGAAAGTCGTATGTAGTTCCTTGTATATCAAGCTGGCTCATGGTTAGTTTTTCTTTGACGACTTCCATAAATTCAGGATTAATTTCAAAACCTATTGAGTTACGATCAAGGTTTCTTGCTGCCAGCATTGTTGTACCACTGCCTAAGAATGGGTCAAGAACTGTTTCTCCGACAAATGAAAACATTTTAATAAGCCGTCTTGGCAATTCTTCCGGAAACATCGCCATGTGATTGCTCTGTTTTGTACCTGGAAAATTCCAATGTCCGGCAAAAAAGGTGTTCCACTCTTCGGCAGTCATTTTAGAAAATTCTTTCTGCTGAGGAGTCGGTTTTGGGGCATCGCCTAGCTTTTTGAAAATCAGTATAAACTCATAATCTAATTTAAGTATCCCATTTCTTGGATACGGGTATGATCCCATTTGAACTCCGCCACCCGTAGTATTAGAAGTAGTAACCTTTTGCCAGATAACGGCCCCCATATAATCGAAACCTATGTTTTCGCAAAACTTGATTATTTCTTCCCGTATCGGTATAACTTTATAGCGGCCATAATAGACAGAGCGGGCAAACTGGTCTCCTATATTCACGCATAGCCTGCATCCATTGTGCAAAACCCGGTAACATTCTTTCCAAACCAGATTTAGGTTATTTATGTAGCTCTCGTAACTCTCATGAAAACCGATCTGGTCATGGGAACCATAATCTTTGAGTTGCCAGTAGGGCGGTGAGGTAATTGCAAGATGAACGGACTTATCATGAAGCCCAGCCATGTGCCTGCTATCGCCGTTAATTATTTTATGATTGGTTGTCAATTTATATCTTTTTGTCAAAATTAGTGAAAAATTAAGAGGTGACAGAGTTAATCCAAACCTATAAATTTTTACAAAACTTAAAGATTTTGGAATGTCAAAAAAAAAGTTAGCGGAGCTCGCAGCCTCTGGCTGTCGATCTATGTCAGCCTGTGCTAAATTAACCTCCAAACCACACTTCCCTAATTTTTTTTCGCAAACACTTGTTTGCATAATTTTTTCTTCTTTATATTTGCAAGCAAATGTTTGCACATTATGAAAACAAGACGAGATATCTACCAGGCCATTGCTGATCCTACCCGGAGGGCTATCATTACCCTTATCGCTGTACAGGCCATGACTCCCAATGCGATAGCGGAACATTTTAATACCACAAGGCAGGCCATATCAAACCACCTGCAGGTTTTAACAGAATGTGAATTAGTCGCGCCAAAACAAAAAGGAAGGGAAATTTACTATCAACTTGAAATAGACAAAATGAAAGAAATTGACAAATGGCTGGAGCAATTCCGGAAAATATGGGAATCACGCTTCGAAAAACTGGATAAGATATTGGCTGACATGCAAAAGCCGAAACAGCCGGGTTCTAAAAACAAGAATAAATAGCTCATTTTCAAGCAATAAAACAGACTAAAGATTATTAACCATTTAAATAAAACAAGATGAATCCAAATCTGCAATTTGATTTCTCCGTGAATAAGGAGACCAGCACCGTAACCGTAAAAAGAGAATTCGCCGCCGGGCTTTCCCTGGTCTGGGATGCCTGGACCAAACCTGAAATACTGGACCAATGGTGGGGCCCCAAACCATACCATGTAGAAACAAGATCCATGGACTTCAGGGAAGGGGGCTATTGGCTCTATGCCATGATCTCTCCTGAAAACGTAGCTAATTTTTCAAGACTTGATTTCCAAAAGATTGAACCGCAAAAGAACTTTTCGGGCCGTGCTTCATTTTGCGATGAGACTGGCAAAATCAACACTGATTTTCCAAGCTCCGTATGGTCTAATATTTTCCAGGAAAAAGATGGGCATACAACAGTGAGCGTCAATATCAAATTTGACAAATTGAAGGATTTAGAAACTTTAGTCAACATGCGATTCCAGGAAGGGTTTACGATGGCGTTGGGCAATCTTGACCAGTACCTCGAAGCACAGGGGAAACTCCGTAAGGATTTAAATACCAACAATATGATCAAGGTGGCAACTTATCTCAACTTTCCCGGGAATACCGAAGAAGCCATGAACTTTTACAAATCTGTATTCAAAACCGAATTCTCAGGTCAGGGCATCCAGCGCTTTGGTGATATACCTCAGCAACCCGGCCAGCCCCATATCGCAGAGTCGGTAAAAAAGATGATCCTTCATTCAGAATTGCCCATAACGGCAGGGCATATATTAATGGCTACAGATGCACCAAAAGAAATGGGGTTCACAGTAACCCCTGGTAACAACATGCATATCAGTATTAACCTGGATAACCGTGAAGAAACCAAAAGAATCTTTGATGAGCTATCTACAGGCGGAACGGTTGTCATGCCTTTGATGGACATGTTCTGGGGTGCGTATTATGGTCAGTTTACAGACAAGTACAACATAAACTGGATGGTGAATTGCGCAAATAAGTAATTATTCCAGAAGTTAAACCCAGGTCTTAACCGCAAAGAACGCGAAGGTATCGCAGAGTGCACAGAGAAAATCTTTGCGCTCTTTGCGAAGCCTATGCGTTCCCTGCGGTTCACTTTTTGTTTTCACTCATACCTCAAACTCTCTATCGGGTTTTGCCGGGCGGCTCTCCTGGCCGGTGCAATGCCGAATATAAGTCCGACTGCAACCGAAAAACCAAAGGCAATGATCAATGATATAAAGGTAAATATGGTAGGTATATGAAAATAACCCGATATGAGTCTGGACACACCAATGCCAAGTATAACCCCCGTAAAACCGCCGCTGCTGCTAAGCATCACCGCTTCGGCAAGAAACTGTTGTACAATATCATATTTCCGGGCGCCAATGGCCAGCCTTAGCCCTATTTCTTTGGTGCGCTCAGTAACGGATACCAGCATGATGTTCATAATACCTATGCCGCCAACCAATAAAGAAATGCCTGCGATAATGCCCAGTACCAGGTTGAAAGTGTCTTTGGTATGCTGCTGCTGTTTTAATTCTGCTTCCGGCACCTTGATCTCAAAATCGGTAACGCCGCCATGCCTGCGCTTCAGGATGTTTGCCGCCAGGTCTGCTATGGCAAGCAAATCTTTTGAATCTTTGACTTGCAGTATCAGTTTATCAACCTGGTTATATGCCTGGCCGGCCTGGTTATTTGAGCTTGAAACGTCATCCCCGTCATCATTGTTACCACTATTGGATGTGTTCAGTCGTTCTTTGGTAATAAAGGAGCGGTCATTGAACCTCAAGAGCGCCACCTTGGCAGGAATGTATATTTCAACCGGGTTTTCGATGCCTGTTTTCTTTTTGGCGGTATCGTTTAGCAGTATTGGTTCCAGGACCCCGGTTACCTTTAGCCAGATGGCGCCACACCTTATATAATTGCCGACAGGCGGCTCGCCATGAAAAAAAATGTTCTTTGCCTCTGGGCTAATCACGCAGACGGGGGCTGTTTCTGAAACCTGTACCGAATCAAAATTATGCCCATCCTGAAAATTCCTGGACAGCATGTCAAAATATTCCTGTCCCACCCCTGTCACTTTAGCTTCATGCCCTGTTCCATTATATACGGCAAAAACGTTAATATTGATCTCAGGGCTATATTTTTCAATGCCAGGGATAATTTCCTTCAACACCCTGCCGTCCGCCATGTTCAGGCCAAAAGATGTTTTCGGCTTGTTTGTAGGGTCGTTGTTCTTTTCAGTAATTTTATCTTCGGGGCTTATGATTTTCTGGGTAATCATGATGTTGTTCACCCCAACCAATTTCAATTGGTCGAGCAAATCCTGCTGTGTGCCTTTACCCACGGCCTGCATGGCTATTACCGAGGCTACGCCGAAAATGATGCCGAGACCGGTGAGCAGGCTCCTGACCTTATTGTTCATCAGGGCGCCAAAAGCAATTTTCAGGTTGAAAACAAAGCGTTCCATATATCAGTTAATGCCGCTTTTGGAGCCAGGGTCGTTTTTGGCAGATGTCGTTTCAACCGCATTTGTTACTGGCGGTTTCTTGTATTTGTCTTTGATGGCCTTGGGTAACCGGACAACGGTGATTTTATCAGCATCGGCGGGCGCTGAAAGAAATACCATGCCTCCCTCGTTCAACCCTGCTTTTATTTCCACATTTACTTCGTTCGAAGGGCCTTCGATTACTTCCTCTTTTACAGTTTTGCCGTTAATCTTTGCGAAAACATAATTAAAAGTATCACTGCCCTGGATACAATCCAACGGTATATATAAAGTAGAAGCAGGCAGTGTCCTGGTTTCTATAATGTTTGAGGTTGTCATGGCCGGCCTTAGCAAGGTGTCTTTCTGGTCTATGAGGATATTTACCTCAAATACCTTGGTCTGGGTATTAGGCAGTTGCTCGCCAACATTTTCGATGGACTTTACTTTTCCGGAATATTTGTGGCCGGGGAAAGCGTCAATAGACATTTCAACAGACTGGCCAATTTTTAACTTGCTTATGTCTATTTCGTTCACGTATGTTTGAGAAACCATTGCCGATAAGTCGGGCAACGTAGCTACCACGGGGTTCCAGGTGTTAACAGTAGATCCGGTTTTGATCTTTTTGCCGTTCCAGTCCTTTTTATAAATAAGCATCCCCGATTTTGGGGCTTTTATGGTAAGGCCATCCATTAGCGACTGGAGCTGCTCCAGTTTGCCTTGCTGTTTGCTAAGGGTAGCTTCTTTTTCCTGCATTTTGGCGCGGTTTTGTTCCAGTTTCAACTTATAGCTTGTAATGCTTTGTTTGTAGGTCCTTTCAGCCTTTTCCATATCAATTTCGGCCTGCCGGATTACTGATGGCGGTTCAAATTTGCTTTGTTCCATCAGCAGTTTTTTTTCCTCCATATCGAATTTCTGGTTGATGAGTTCGTCCCTGAGTTTACTCATCTCAAGGGCCGTATCAAGCCTTGTCTGGGTATATTCGGATTCTATTTTGCTGAGGTCAGCGCCACCGTCTTTTAGTTTTGACATAAAATCAGACTTGTCGAGTTCTGCTATGAGGTCCCCCTGTTTTACCTGGTTTCCTTCAGGTATCAGGTAAGAAATCTTGACATTGTAAATTTCATAACTCATCATACCGAAGGGGCCTTTGATGTCCTCAGAATTCAGGGCCTGCAGTTCTCCCGTGGTTGTAACATTAATGGACATGGGCCCCTTTTTTACAGGAACAGTAATAGCTGTGGTGGTTTTGCCTGAACCTATGCCGGAAAATATCCATATTAAAACGATGATTGTGGCTGCCCCAATCGTGACCGGAAGTACAATTTTAGTCCTCAAAGTTTCACATTTTTAGAAATTTGCAAATCAGAACGTTTGTCTTGAACCAAATATTTCAATTTATATTGGATTGGCATATCTTGAATTCATCAACGCTTTACGTTAAATATTATCCTTGTAACTGCTTCACAGGTTTTTTTTCTTTGATCAGATCAATGACAATATTCCACAATCTTTCGTAAGGGATAATTTCCATACGGTTTTGAGTTGAGGTATAGTTTATATCACCTCTTTTCAGCTTGTCCAGCAGATCTTCAGTTTTGAGCAGGGTTTTTTCCGGGTCAAATTGACATTTTTCCATAACTAATATCATTTTTATAAAGTAATGGCTTCTGTAAGCATCATCTTTCCCCAGGTTGCGGTAAATGTAACTTTTTAAGGCTTCTGTGCGGCTGATGATTTTTACGTACTCCCTTTTTTCGAGCAAGAGCAATATCTGTAAAATGAGTACCGCAACGTTCATCCCTTTTTTATCCCTGGAGAAAAGCGGAACCTCATTCAGCAATTTTGAAAAGCGGAATGTTTGATTTTCTTTTGCAAGAAGGGCAATACATGCATTTTCATCATAGTAATTGATCATAAACCACAGATAGCCACCGAAAACCCTCCAGATTTCCTGCAATTGCGCACGTATATAGACAAAGCGCGGGTGTTTGATGACCCGGCAAAATATTTCAGTGGCCCCAAATAGCTTATCGCTGTTCAAGTGAAGCAAAAAATAAAGTTCCTGCAAAATAAACCAGTTTTCAGAACCATCAGTATAAAGAGGAAGAGCTTCGACCGCACAGGCCACCCCTTCTTCATATCTGCCGAGGTGAAGGTAACAACTTCCTTTGATAACCAGGTTGTTTGCATGTCGGGCATCGCTATAGAAAATAGGGTTTTCTTTGAGATAGGCTTCAAACTTGTCGCAAGAAATAATTGCCGACTTATAGTCGCTGATAAGCTGGTAGTAAATGCTTTTTATCGAATGGTCGTAGTAATTAATAAAATAGGTCTGATATTGTTCCTGGAGTAGCGTGATGCTTTTAAAACATTCCCTCGCTTTATCTATAAGTTCAGGAGAATGGGACACCGATTTGCTGAAGTTAATGATAATGGCGTAATACAGCTCCTCAGCTTTTACTTCTGCCATAAGGTTATTGCTGGCCGTGTTAAAAAGATTATTATAGTAGTCAAACTGAGCATTATTACCTTCCAGCATACTTTGCCTTCTGAAATGGAGGGAACATTGCTGAACGATGTCATGTCTCTGGTATTTAATCGCCTTGTTCAATACTTTACTCATCAGCTCATACCCTGCAGTTTTCGCATTCCATCCCACCAAGAACTTGGAAACAATCAGGTGACGGTACAATGTAAGGTAAACGCCATCATAAGAACTGGATTTTCGCTTCCCGCTATCTATAAAAAGGATATTATTATAGATGCGCTCCTTTATCCTGTTCTTTAATACCCTATACCCTATACTTTCGGTTCCACTGTTATACAGGGCCATGGCTGCTTCGGAATCGTTGCTGAATTTCTTGTCCAAAATACCGTCAAGAAACTGGTTATACTTGGTATTTTTATCCGTTCGGCTGTGGATACTGAAAATCGGAACGTTATCTAACCTGTATTCTGAAACAACTTTGACCAATTCTAACAGTGCTTTCATGCTTAAATGTCTTAATTTACACATCGAAGATAAAAAAACTTTTCCAATATCCAAATCTTGCGGTGTAACAATCCAAAAAATACCGACAACGAATACCCTAATAAAGAGGGGTAAATTTGAAACAGGTTAATTAGAAATAGAAATGATACAAGGCTTGAACAGATACGAAGAAGAATTGGCAAGCTAATAAAATAAGATATATGTACCAGAGGAGGAGGCTCATTTTTTTCGGAAAACAGGTAACACTTCTAAAAAGTGTTACCTGTCAACGAAAACTCCGGTGTGGAAAGTGAAACATTTTAGATAAATTATAAACAGTATTAACGCAAAAACAAAGAATCTAACAATAAAAAGAAGTAAAATTAAAACAAATCACGTCTTTTAGAGGTGTAACATTCTTGAAGGAATAAATAAGTTTTTCATCAAAATAATCTCTAATTTAGCGGTTTGTTTCTAAAAAATATTAAAAGAGTACTACTATGCAAGTCATTTTATCAATCCTACTGTACTTAAACGTAATAAGCAGTCCCGGTACTTATACTACCAGTCAAATACAAAACGACGTGATTGCAAACCAACCCCAGGTGACTGTGGTTCAATCTGATTCCAATCTGCTTAACTATGTTGTTACAACATATAAAAAGCAAGTTGCGGGGATTTCAATCCTGGATGACGGACAAATGAGATAAGACTTTATATAACTGTAAGTTATAACGATTTACCTATATACCTTTACCTTTTGGGTTTCCCCACTTGAAACCCCATTTTATTCCAAAAGCCTGCTGAGAGTGAACAGCAGGCTTTTTTCTGTTTAGTTATCCTTGAATCATTTCCCTAATGCTACCTTTGCCTTAATTTCAAGGCATGAAAAGCACTTTACTGCTATTTTTACCACTTTCATTTGCGATACTTGCATTGTTTTCAGCAGGTCGTTGTAAAGAAAACCGACTGACGGACCCAGGCAATAATAAGGACAGCCTGGTTCGCAAAACAGATAACTATATCCAATATGTGAATGGGATAGCCGCGCATGGCAGTCGCTTCATGAGTACATATATTAAAATTTCCGGCCATAAAAAATACAGCCCAAGCCCTGGTTTCGGCTACTGGCCAGACAGCATTGAGCAAACGGTAAATGTGATAAAATATAATAGCGAGCCGGTTGAATATACTGAAACACCACTAAATGTGCCTGGTGGCACCAATCTTGAATATGATAACTATTACTATAAAGGAAAACTTATGGCCTACAGGGTCTTTGAGGTGGTGAACAACAGTGGTTGTACCGATGGAACCCTTACAAATACCATGACTGCCTATTACGATAGTACGGGCGGGTTTATTAAAACCTCGCATGCCCTCTTCGGCTCAAACAATGAGCCTATTGATACGGTTAGATGCGCCGCCGCTTTAAATGATTTCTCTCATTTGTATAAGAGCTATTCAGAAACGCCCCTCGTAAAAGATGGTATAGAGGCGAAAGCAAAATGACCTCAAATTGTAGCTGGATAGACATGGTTTTAGAATAGATTTGCAGCCATGAATCAGATCAGACATGTTTCCCAAAAATAAAACAGAACATCAGGCGATAAAATACGATCCTTATGCGGCCATACGGGTCGGGGAATTCAGGGTTTTTCTTTTGGGCCGTGTTTTTATGACGCTTGCTTACCAAATGATTGACATTATTGTTTACCAGCAAGTGTATGAACTCACTAAAAACCCGTTGCTTATCGGGTTTATAGGCCTTGCACAGGCCATACCAATCATTTTGATCGCGCTATATGCAGGCCATGTCGCCGACCGGCGAAACCGCCGGAACATCATTTTGATTGCAAATGTCATTGTCCTTGTATCAACCATAGCCCTTATTGGCATTACTTACGATCTTAAGAGTTTTGTAAGCAGCTACGGACTGTTATCAATCTATGGATTGGTGTTTATCATAGGTGCGGCGAGAGGGTTTCTGGGACCTGCCACATTTAGCCTTATGGGGCAAGTAGTACCCCGGGAATTATATGCCAGTGCGGCCACCTGGAACAGTTCGGTGTGGCAAACAGCTGCCGTAATGGGACCTGCCCTTGGTGGATTGTGCTATGCAAAGTTTTCGTCAGGTTCTTCTTATGGCATTGCCTGCGCCTTTCTTTTTATAAGCATAACCATCATGTTCCTTTTTATAAGGCCAAAACCAGTACAAGCGCCGGATTCCAAAGAAACATTGCGTGAAAGTATCCTGGCGGGCATAAAATTTGTTTTTCGCAGCCAGGTCATCCTTGGGGCATTGAGCCTTGACCTGTTTGCGGTTTTGTTTGGTGGGGTAGTGGCGCTGTTGCCTTTTTTTGCCAACGATATCCTCCATACCAATGCCATCGGGCTTGGTTTCTTAAAGGCAGCCCCGGCTTTTGGTTCCGTGATTATGGCGTTGGTACTTGTGTATGTTCCACAACGAAAAAACGCCGGAAGAAACCTGTTGCTCTGTGTTACCGGGTTCGGGCTTTGCATGATATTTTTCGGGCTGTCCCATTTTTTCGCGCTTTCCCTTGCGCTACTGGTATTGAGCGGGATGTTCGACAATGTGAGCGTGGTGATACGTACCACAACATTGCAGTTAAAAACCCCTGACCACATGCGCGGGCGCGTATCGGCCGTAAACAGCATATTTATTGGTTCCTCAAACGAAATAGGAGCGGTAGAATCGGGCGTAGCCGCCAAACTCATGGGCATTGTGCCATCGGTGATATTTGGTGGGCTTATGACACTGGGGGTGGTTGGGGTTACTGCCTGGCGCGCACCTAAGTTGCGGAAATTGGACCTGAGCGAGGTGGTTGAAGATGAGGAGATTGTTGGGTAGTATGGCTGATGCCACCGGTGAAATGCCTGCCACCCCATTGAACCCTGATCTTCTTCTATGGTTATGGTATGGTTATACCTGATGTACCGTGCGGCCTTATGACGTACTTTTGCACTTAATTATAAATTTTAATTGAAATTGTTTGACGGGATTACATTCGCCGCTCCCTGGTTTTTGCTGCTGCTGGTTTTTGCGCCATTGGTACTTTATATATCCATGAGGAACTTCAAAAAGAGTGGCTCAACACTTTTAATGCCGGGCTTGCAGGGATCAGTGGTCGTTAAGCCCGATTTCAAGGTCAGGGCATTAAAATTCATTCCTTTTTTAAGGGCAATGGCTGTTCTTCTTATTGTTATTGGGCTTGCACAGCCGCAAACCAGTTTCGGGGTGCAGTCCATTGATTCTGAAGGAATAGATATCATCATGGCTACAGACCTTTCCCGTAGCATGGAACTCCAGGATTTTAAGCCCAACCGTATTGAAGCCGCCAAAAGGATCGGCACAGAATTTATTAATATGAGGCCAAACGATCGGATAGGGCTGGTGGTATTTGCCGGGGAAAGTTTTACGCTTTGTCCGCTCACCATTGACCACAGCATTGTCATTAATGAACTATCGAAAGTGAACCCTGATTTCCTCCAAAACGGCACGGCCATCGGAATGGGCCTTGCCACCAGCGTTGACAGGCTTCGGGAAAGCAACGCCAAAAGCAGGATTGTGATTTTATTGACTGACGGTGTAAACAACAGCGGCTCCATTGATCCCCTTACCGCTGCGGGCCTGGCGGTGAAATACCATGTCAAAATATATTCCATCGGGGTGGGCAGCACCAATGGTGGCGAACTTCAACTTCCTGGCACGGAAAGTTCCATCTCTACGGATATTGATGAGGCGCTGCTTCAAAAAATTTCTGCCATGACGGGCGGGCGCTACTTCAGGGCTGTTGACAATGAAGCGCTTCGCCGGATATACAAAGAAATTGACCAGCTAGAGAAAGTAAAAATACAGAGCAGTGCCTTTGAACAAAAAACGGATGTGTTTTTTCCATGGCTCATAGCCGCTTTTGTATTCATGGGGATCGAATATTTGTGTTGCTATGTTTTTATTAAAACGCTGAGCTAACATCATGCAATTTGCCAATACCGAATATTTCAACTATGCCTGGGGATTGATTCCGGGAATGATCCTATTGTGGTTTTATATCCAATGGCGCAAAAAAAAGATTGCAGCTATCGCCAATCCTTCATTATTATCTGTGCTGCTGCCTGGGCATAGAAGCAGGGTCCCTGTTACAAGTGGCATTCTTATATTATTGGCCATAGGCTTTATCATATTGGCGTTAGCTAACCCTGTGGGCACTTCAAAACCCGTAAAGGGCAAAACCAATGGGCTGGATATTGTGTTCGCACTTGATGTTTCCAAAAGCATGGATGCCACAGACATAAAACCAAGCAGGTTGGAGAGGGCCACGCACCTGATAAACGAATTGACTGAAAAGCTGGCGGGAAACAAAATGGGGCTTGTAGTTTTTGCGGGCAATGCTTATGTGCAGATGCCCCTGACCACAGATGCCAGTGCCATGAAACTGTTTTTGGCCAATACAAATACCAATATGGTTCAGGAACAGGGAACGGCAATAGAAGGGGCCATTGAAACTTCCGAAGGGCTACTCTTCCCTGACGGACTGATGCAGCCTGGGCAAAACTCTGCTTCCAAAATAATAATCCTGCTCACTGACGGTGAAGACCATGAAGGAGATGCAGAAAAAGCGGCTAAGGAAGCTGGAAAGGACGGGATTATTATCATGGCAATAGGTACAGGTACAACTGATGGCGCTCCTATGCCCATATATGAAAACGGATTGTTGCAGGGATATTTAAAAGACAATAACGGGGAAACGGTCGTTACGAAAATGGATCCGGAACAGTTGAAAAATATTGTAGCACAGGCTCATGGCACTTTTTATGAAATGAGTGACAATGTTGAAGATGAATTGATGCGGAAATTAAACTCCTTCGCAAAAGGCGAGCAGGAATTTGAATTGTTTGATTTAAAAGAGACCCATTTTCAATGGTTTGCAGGAGCAGCATTATTTTTGCTGTTAATCGAAACTGCCTTTAAAAATGGCCTGATAGAAAGTAAAAATAAGGATGAAGTATAGAACCTTAATATATTTATTGTCAATATTATTTGTAGCTTTTACATGGCTTCCTGCCAGGGCGCAGGTAAATGGTCTCTTGAAAGAGGGTAACCGCAATTACAATAAACAGAAATATGATGCTGCTGAAAAGTTATACAACGATGCACTTGATAAAGAGCCGGACTCATACAACGCCAATTTTAACAAAGGCGATGCATTGTTTAAGCAGGGAAAGTACAAAGAGGCCGCCGGATATTTTGACAGGGCATCGGGGCTTGAAAAAGACAGGACGAAAGCGGAACAGGGCTACTATAACCTGGGCAACAGTTATTTAAAGCAAAATGAATATGAAGAAAGCATCACAGCCTATAAAAAAGCGCTGAAAATAAACCCTGACGACCTGCATGCCAAATACAACCTGAGCTATGCCATAGCAAAACGCAACAGACAACAGAAACAACAGCAGCAATCGGCCAAAAGCAAATCAAATGATAGCCAGGGGGACAAAAACGACCAAAACAATCAGCCGACACCCCGGAACGGGCAAAACCAAAAGCCAAAATATGACAATACGCCGTCACACGATCAAAGCGGTATGAGCAATGCGGAAGCGGAACAGATTTTGAGCGCCATCAATAACAACGAAGAAAAAATCAGGCAAAGGATGTTTGACAGTAAGAAGGGCGCTCGCTACAAAACCGATAAACCCTGGTAAGAAAACATGAAGAACAGTATTATTAAAGTTTTATTCTTTTCATTGTTCCTTGCATTTGCAGGCGGCCTCAAAGCGCAGCAGTTCATCGCTTCGGCTGACCATAATGCAATGGGGTTGGGAGATATGGTTCAGGTAAGTTATACCCTCAACGGGGCAAGCGGGACCGAATTTCAACCTCCTGCATTTACCAATTTAAGAATCATATCAGGGCCAAATATTTCAAGCAGCATCAACATGGGTGGCCATGTATCCATAAGCTCATCATATAGTTATGTTTTACAGGCCATCAGGACAGGGAAAACAGTTATCAGGCCGGCAGCAATAACCATTGGTGGCAGGCGGGTATTTTCAAACTCCCTTGTCATAAGTATCAGTCGTGGTACCCTGCAAAGCCAGAACCAAAACCGTGGCAATCCTTCTGCAAATTCAAAGGACATATTTTTAATGGCATCAGCGAACAAGACCACTGCCGTGCGTGGTGAAGCTATTGCTGTGACATACAATCTATACATTGGTGATAATGTCAAAATTTCGGCGCCAACCATAACCGGGATGCCAACTTTTACCGGTTTTTGGGTTGAGAACGGAGCAGAACCCAAACAGATCAATGCTTCGCAGCAGGTGTATAAGGGGAAACGGTACCTCGTTTATCCGATAAGAAAGATATTATTGTTTCCTCAAAAAACAGGGACTCTTACCGTGGATCCCCTCGAAATAGAGTGTGAAGGGCAAATGAGCGCGCCAAAAAGACGCGACCCTGCCGATCCTTTTTCAGATATGTTCGGGGACTTTTTCAACAGGGATGTTATCCCATTTCATAAGGACATCAAAAGTGACCCGCTGACCGTAAACGTAACAGCACTGCCAGATGCAGGGAAGCCGGCATCATTTACGGGCATGGTTGGCAAAGCGGCATTGTCTGTTTCAGCGACCCCTAATCCAGTAAAGGCCAATGAGCCCATAACATATAGCGTGACCATTGGAGGCGAAGGTAACCTGAGCCTGTTGCAGCCCATGAACCTGAACCTGCCACCGGATGTAGAAGTATATGACCCTAAAATAGTTGACAAATTTGACCGAAGTGGAAATAACCTTACCGGAACACGCGCTTTTGAATATACTTTGATGCCGCATAAAGCAAGGAAAATTGAAATACCGGCACTGGCTTTTTCCTTTTATGACCCGGCTGAAAAGAAATATTTTGAATCGAAAACGCTGCCAATTGAAGTAGTGGTTGAGGTGAATAACCATGTTCCGTCAGCTACCGTTCCATCGGTTTCTAAACCAAGTGAGTCCAATCCTTCTTACATGAAATGGGGAATATTACTGGGCAGTACATTAATATTGCTTTCGGCGGTCCTTTTGTTTGCAAAACGAAAGGTAAAATTGCCCGAACCCGGATATATACACCCCGAAGAATCTTATTTAGAAACAGACTACACGCAATACCTCGAAGACGCAGAACGTTTGTCAGTACTGGATGAACATGATGACTTTGTTGGTACAATGCTGAATGGGCTATATGCCTTTATCTGTCAGTCTTATAACATTCCCTTCGCAGAACTGTCGCACACCGTGATCCAAAGTACCCTGGAACAAAATTCTGTGCCGGAGGAATTAATAACATCTTATCTTTACCTGATAGAGCGATGCGAAACGGTGAAATATGCACCTGTAGGGTTGCGGGTCAATAAAGAAGATATTTTTTAACGAAGCAAAAGGGTTGATTGAGGCGATACGAGGAAATTCAACCGAATATATGAAGCAGAAATAAGCCGCAGAACACAGACGGAAGAAAACAAAAACACCCGAACAAAAACACCAGTCTGTTTGTAGTCAAATTGTTTCGGGTGCAATGATATTTTCTTATTTTTGTCCCTGCAATATTAAACATTCAACAAACCTAAAATTATGGCTTTTAAATTACCCGATCTCCCGTACGCTTTCAATTCCCTTGAACCACATATTGATGCAAAGACCATGGAAATTCACCATGACAGACATCATAAGGCATATACCGATAATCTGAATAAAGCAATTGAAGGCACAGCTCAGGAAAATATGTCAATTGAAGATATATTAAAAAACGTGTCAAAGCTTTCACCAGCTATCCGCAACAATGGAGGCGGCTATTACAACCACAGTATGTTTTGGGAAATCATGTCTCCCAAAGGCGGTGATATGCCGATGGGTAAACTGGGCGATGCGCTTATGGATACTTTTGGCACATTTACTACTTTCAAAGAACAGTTCACGGCCGCTGCAACTACAAGGTTTGGCTCTGGATGGGCCTGGCTTTACATGGATAATGCAGGAGCCTTGAAAATAGGATCTACACCAAACCAGGACAACCCTCTTATGGATGTGAGCGAAATAAAAGGCACACCTCTTTTGGGACTGGATGTTTGGGAACATGCTTATTACCTGCATTACCAAAACAAAAGGCCGGATTATATTTCAGCATGGTGGAATGTGGTGAACTGGAAAGAAGTGACCAGAAGGTTTGAGATGTAAGACGGCATTACTTCTGATTCCAGACTTTTTTCTTCTTCTCTGATTCTTACCGATAGCATTATAGCATTAAGTATGGTGAAGATAATGGCTGTATAGTACAAGCCAAATACCATAGGTATAACAATAATTTCGCAGATTACGATAAAATAATTGGGATGCCTGAAATATTTGTACGGGCCTTTTTTGATGAACATCGAATTGGGTACTCGGAGTATTTTGGTATTCCAGTATTTACCAAGAGAAGATATTGTCCAGATTTTGAAAAGGATCAGAAGGATAAAGACAGCCAGAAAGAAGAGGCCAAATTTGCCTCCGCCGGTAATTATAAATTCAATAATCATTGAGACAATAAAAAGAGCGTGCAAAGCTACTATGAAAGGATAATGATGTTGCCCATATTCAATGGCCCCATTTTCCCTAAGCCATATTTCATTTTTTTTAGCCACTCGCAATTCCATGAGGCGTATTAGAATAACAAATACGATAAAAGCCATGAATGGGACAAGTACAAAAGCATGCGTCATAAAATAACCTATCGGTCGTTTCTCATTTCCAAAAGTACCATTTCGCTGGAAAAGCCGGGCCCTAAGGCAAGCATCAACCCATAACCATCTTCAAATCCTTCTTTCATAAACCTTTCAAGAACGTACAAAACAGTGGCGCTGCTCATGTTCCCGTTTTCCTGCATGATTTCCCTGGTGTTTTTCAGAAAATCACCTTCGGCATCAAGCGCTTCGGAGTATGCGGTCAGTACTTTTTTCCCTCCCGGGTGGAAGACGAAATTTTTAATGTCGCTGAGTTGAAGGCCATATTTATCAAGGAAGGAAGTAACATCCCATTTGATATTTTTATGGATAATGGCTGGGATATCCTGGGAGAAAACAACCTTAAACCCTGAATCTAAAAATTTCCATCCCATTACATCTAAACTATCGTAATACAGCTTACTCGCGGAACCACGAAAGACGATCTTCTTTTTATTATCATTTTTAGGCCGGTCCCCTATAATAATGCAGGCAGCAATACCATCGGCAAACAGACTGGAAGCAACAAAATTGCTCTTGCTGAAATCGGTATTTAAAAAGGTAAGTGAACATAGTTCAACAGCAACCAGCAAAACAACCGCATCAGGATTTGCCCTGGCTACTGTGTTAGCTTTTGCCATTCCTGAAACACCACCGGCGCATCCCAATCCGAAAACGGGAGTGCGGTTGATATCCTGGTTCAGGCGCATCTTGTTTATTATCAATGCATCAATACTTGGAGTTGCAAGTCCTGTAGAAGAGATAAAAATAATGTCTGTTATATCTTCTCTTTTTATCCCGGCCCTAGTTATGCAATCCTCTATTGCTTTAATGGAATGTTCAACAGCAGTCTTGACATATTCATAGTTTCGCGCCTCAAAACTGGTAAGCGAGGCAAAATAATCAAGGGGAAGGCTGAAATTCCTATAGTGGATGTCCGTGTTATCGAAAATATCTATGAGCCTGTCAACTTGTGGAAAATATGGCGCGAAAAAATCCCGCGCACTTTGCTTCACTTGTTGCTGGGAAATTCTATCAGGGAAAATAATTTTGGAAACGGCGGCGACGGATGGCATAAGGGGTTGGAAGACTTTTTATTATAAACACGCAAATTGCATAAATGTTTTTGTATTTGATTTCAATAGTTCAATTCATTTCAGGGAATTTGATCCAGTGTATGCTTTACGCAGAATTAAAACCTTTAGGGGGTAAGGAATGTATAATTTAATCCCAACTCAATCGAATCGTTGTAATTTCCGGATAGTGGGGCTATTATTTTTGTAAGATTTCCGGGGAAAATGGGAATAAATCCAACATTGACGATCAGACTTGCCGAAAAATGCTTTGAAAAAGACAATTCTAAACCAGCTATTCCCTGTACATCCATGAAGTTTGCACTTTCTGGCAGATTTGGGATGATGTTGGATTTGAATATAAATGAATCTTTATGGGCAGGGGAGTAAATGCCATAGCTTCCATTGCCAAATACAGAAGAAGCTCCAAGCCATCTAAGCCCTGCCAGGATACTGATATTTCTGTTAAACAGCTTGTACTTAATTATAATGGGCACGGTGGTATATGCAATTCCGGATATGGTAGAATTTTTAATGTAAAGCGTATCATAAATATTTTTTGAATCCAGGTAGCCCATGGATTTCCCATAATAGAACACGCCTCCAAACCCTATTTCTGCCTGCCACCGGTCAGATATATTGTAGCGCCCGTATATCATAAATGAAGGCCCTATATCCTGCAATTTACCCGGGGCGTTGAGGGGGCTGTTAATACCTGCATAAATACTCATTCCGAACAGACTATGTTTTGGCGGACCAGAAATTTCGTATCTGCCAATGTCGTTTGTTGTTTGTTGGGCTGAAATCCTGATACATATCAGGCATAAAAAGGCCGCGCAGATTAAAACATATCTTAAAAAGACAAATAGTGGCACAATAATTTTTTTTGACTGACAATGTTACGGAAAAATGCCGATATGCCATAAAGCGTTAGATTTGCGCCTATCTAAAGATTATATAATGGTCAAAAACGGAAAAAATTTAGCAGTAGGTATCGTTATAGGAGCAGCAGCAGGGTTTATCGCTGGCGTTCTGATTTCAAGCGGAAAGAACAAAAAAACCGATGACATAAGGGCGAGGATAACAAACCTGGCTGCCGATGCCCAGGAACGGATTAAGGCGTTGAGGGCCATGGCCCAAAAGCACGAAACCAAAACAAAAGCGGAAGCAAGGGATGGCAATACTCAGGCAGAAACCGCTACAAATAACTGAGCCACCACTTTTTGTGCCTCATTTTTACCTTCATGTACCAGCGGCATGGATAGTAGAGAACAAGCACTACTGAAATCCAGAAAAGATAAACCCAGCCCAGGGAAAAGCCCCAAACCAATTTTGGATCGAACATGGATCCTGTGTCCGTAAAAACGTGCAATGGAAAACCGATCGTCAAACCGATAACCAACGACATGGTATGTATCAGGTAAATATGTAGAACATAATAAAACAATGGTACACGGCCATAAACGGTAAAAAAACCGCTTATTTTACCATTAATATTTTCCATTACAGGCATTGCAATGATGGCAGGCCCAAGTGTCATAAGCAGATAAAGCAATGAGGGCGGATATTTCTGGCACTGGATAAAATCCAGAACGCTATGCAAAGCGGTATCCTGTATTTTCCAGGGGCGTGGATCTCCATAAATATTTATACCTCTGAGTATTATAAAAAGCAGAATCGCCCCGGCACCTATAAGTATCAGTCGTTTGTTCCTCTCGTGTCCCGGCATACGCATAATGTATCCCATGCAATAACCAGCCATCATCACACCAATCCATGGAATAACGGGATAGAGAATGAAAAGCCGGACAGAATGGTTAAAGATAAAAACAGAATTGGCCTGGTGAAAAAAGTCCCATATTAAAGGCACCGCAAAAGAATTGCTTTGTACAGAATCAAAAGCATCAGCTCCAAAAATAAGCAGCAAGCCAACCCCGGCAATAGCTGGCAGCGGAAGAAATATAAAAGCCGATAAAAATATCATACACCATCCCAAAGCCCAGATGACCTGAACAAATATGGTATGATAGTCAAAATTAAAAGCCCATCCGAAACGAATGAGGGTGAGCTCAAAAAGGATAAGCATCAAGCCCCTTGTAAATAGCATTTTAGCAGCTTTTGCTTTGGATTTCCCCCTGCTTATAGATAAGTAGGCACTTGTACCTGAAAGAAAGACAAAAACAGGCGCACAAAAATGTGTGATCCAGCGGGTAAAGAAATAAAATATGTTGGCATAATGGAAATCAAGCGGGTCGTGGTGAAGGTTTGAAAAATAATCGCGGGTATGGTCTAACGCCATAACAACCATAATGATCCCTCGCAAAATATCAACGGATTTTATCCGGGAAACTGTTTCCCCTGATTTGTGCAATGATGGATTTTGAGCAGAAAGAGTCATTTGGATTGCTAATTTAAGGTTTATTTGGATTCCCCGGACAATAAAAGCCCTGCCAGCCAACTATTTTCATAAAATTTGCGTAATATAGTGGTGTAAATGCAATAATTTATAATATAAGGCATTGAAAACTAAGGAATCTTTCAGGTCAGGTGACCTGAACAGCGTTATTGAGGCATGCCTTGGTGGTAACCAGCTTGCGGAAAAGCTATTGATCAGGATGTATCTTGGTTTCGTGAAAAGTATTGCATTGAGATATTCATCGAACTACATGGAAGCGGAGGAAATTGTGAATGATGTGTTTCTAAAACTATTTAACAACCTGGCGAAATACGACTACTCAAAACCTTTTCAAGCCTGGACCCGAACGATTGCAGTAAACACTGCCATTGATTATTACCGGAAAAGCCAAAAATATGCGCACCATACTGATATTGGCGACGTGGAACTTACAGACACGAATTTTGATGTCATCAGCAAAATTTCGGCTGAAGAAATACTGATACTGGTTCAAAAACTGCCCCCTTCTTATAGAACGGTTTTTACCCTTTTTGTTGTTGATGGGTACAACCATCGTGAAATTGCCGATATGCTTGGAATTAAAGAAGGCACTTCAAAATCCAACCTACAGGATGCGCGAAAGAAATTGCAGAACCTTATAAAAGTGCATTATCCGCATTTGTACCTGTCTTATGGATTAAAAATAAACAGACTCCATGAAAACTGAAGAATTTGACGATGCCATAAAGCGAAAATTAGAAAGCATCAATCCATTAGTTGATGAAAAGGAAATTGACCTTGTTCACAGATATACCGTGGTAAACCGCAGCTCGTTTTCCATGCTAAAATCAAACAGGGTTTTCTGGGTGCTTATGGCAACCGGAATGTTGATTACAGGATTGGTAACCTGGAAATTAACATCATTAAATGTCCTAAGACAAAATCCGGCGTTGGTGGCAACCAAAAAAGCGAATACACCAGAAATTACGGCAAAAAACCCGGCAGCAATGACGAAAACTGACACGGTTTATATTCCTGAATATATCAATAAAAACAGCGGTACATATACGAAGACTAAGGGGGTAATTAACAATGTCGAAAATAATCGTACCCTGTTTGATCAAAAACCTGTTTCCGAAAGCAATATGAACAGCACTCAAATAGCTTATAATGATCAAAATACCAACATAAATCAAAATCCAGATGCGCCTGTTGAATCGAATACCAACTCGAAACCATCAAGTGCCATAGACGGAAAACAAAGCAGCAATAATAGCACCAACCCTGCTGAAACACAATTTGCAAATGCTGCCCCGGGTGCAAAGAGTGCATCAGACCTAAAAAGCAGCGATACGGTTGCTGCCCAAAACAAAGAATCCGTAAGTACGGATATTGCAAAAAAGGCCCCGATTCATAATTACAGTGATGAACACAAAAAACCCATAACAAAAGTGCCGATGACCTGGGGCTTTATGGCTGGTTTTGGAGGAGAACTTGCCAATACCCAGGCAGGGGGCGGCCTTTTTACCAGGCTGCTTGTCAATAGGTTTTCGCTAAATGTCGGACTTAAATGGATGAGCATCAATGAGCAGCATTATAATTCTGATATTGCTTATGACGAGGCTAACCCGGGGAAAAGTTTTTGGTACTACTGCCCGAATTTGCCATCATACTCTGAAATCTCGGATATTAAATTCACCTATTCACTCTGGCAATTGCCTGTTGCCTTTGAATATGATTTTCCGCTTGCCAAAGGGTGGGCTTTTTCTCCGTCTTTAGGCACAGACCTTGACCTATCTTGTACCAATGTCCTTGAATACACTACATCAGAAGGTTACGGAGAGAATAATGAAGTGAACCAGACTAAAAATTATCCTACAGTTATTTTTAACAACCTTGTACTATCTCTGGGAGGAATAAAGCAATGGAATCATCTTGCCCTTCAGGCAAGTCTTTTTGCGAGCCAGCAAATAGAAACTGCCTGGTATAAAGGATCAAATCAGACATTCTATGGGGGAAACCTGAAATTGTTCTATCGCTTTTAACCATATAGGCCCTAAAAATTCGGCGCGTGTATGTACTTGGAATAGAAATGGTTAATATGTTCCACAGCCTCGTCAGCCGAATCTGTTAGCTTTACAAGTGACATGTCTTCCGGGTCAATATTGGCGTATGTATTTAACATTATCTTTTCTATCCAATCCAGTAATCCTCCCCAAAACTCTATGCCTACAAGTACTATGGGAAATGCCCCGATCTTTTTTGTCTGAATCAATGTAAGCGCCTCAAACAGTTCATCCAAAGTGCCAAAGCCACCAGGAAGCACCACAAAGCCCTGGGCATATTTTACAAACATTACTTTGCGAACAAAAAAATAATCGAAACTGATCAATTTGTCCCTGTCAATAAAAGGATTAGGGTGCTGTTCAAAAGGCAGGTCAATTTTAAGCCCCACAGATTTGCCGCCACCGGTTTGAGCCCCTTTATTTGCGGCCTCCATTATACCAGGGCCTCCGCCCGTGATTATGCCATAGCCTTCTTTGGTGAGTTTTTGGGCAATATCAGTTGCCACTTCATAATATTTGTTTCCATTTTTAGTTCTTGCAGAACCAAAAATGGAAACACATGGTCCTATTTTATCAAGTTTGTCGAACCCTTCCACAAACTCGCCCATAATCTTGAATATCTGCCAGGATGATTCTGCCCTTATATCCGCCCAACGTTTGTCTTCAAAGGCGTCTTTGATTAAATCTTCATCTGTCATCTGAAGTGAAATATATTATTTGAATAACGAAAGTAGGGATTTATTCTTTTATGAAACGGCACGCTACATTTTCTCTGGCCTTTCAATATATTTATGCCATATCGAAATTTAAAATCCCTTCGGGGAAGTCAAAAACAAATTTCCGATAGTCCAATGTCAATTCATCGCCTTTTTCAATCTGTTTAAGAGCCTTTATTTTTGTATCTACTCCAAATTGCTCTTCAAACCCAATAGAATTTGGATCATCGGCATGATTGCAGAATTTAGCATTGTCAGTGTAAAGCCAATAATCCCCATCCTGACTTTTTACGCCATATTTTTTAACAAACAATCTTTTAATTTCCTCAATCTCTTCAAATTGTTTGCGATAAATAATAGTATCCATTTCAGAATCCCATTTCCACCACACTTGTCCCGCTTCGATGTGTTCATCTGTAAATAATCCAATTCCCTTTCCTGGAACTTCTTTAAGAAATGTCTTTATCAATAGCATAATATCAAAAATATGAAAATAGCTTTTAGAATTTCCCCCTCGGATTCAGAGCTTCCCTAAAGCCTTCTCCAATGAGGTTGAACATGGTGACGGTTATAAAAATGGCAATACCTGGAAAAACCACCATCCACCAGGCATTGAAGTTGTCGCGTGAATAACTAAGTAGTGATCCCCATGTTACCGTGTCGGCCGGAACGCCAATGCCAAGAAAAGATAAGCCCGATTCGGCAATAATGGCAGAGGCTGCTCCAAAAGCAAGTGCCACAAAAACTGGGGCAATGGCATTGGGTAATATGTGCCTGAATATAATACGCATATTGCTAATTCCTAAAGCCCTGGCGCTCTGTATATAATCGAGCATGCGGATGCGGATAAACTCCGTCCTTGTAAGTCTCGCAATTTGAGGAGCAAACAAAACCCCGATAATAACAATGACCAGTGCAAGGCTTTTATTTACAAACAATGCAGAGAAAGTTATAATAAAAAGCAGAGGCGGAATCGAATCAAAGATTTCGATAAGCTTTAATATCAAAATATCTGCTGGCACAAACATTTTCTTCGAGAAGAACTTTATTTTCACAAATAGCTTACTTAATGAGACAAACAATAATACAATGAGCGCTGTAATGATAACGCTGATTATAAACTGAAATCCAGCTATAAAGCCATTACATTCTTTTATGACATCGGCTCTAACAATAAACCCATAAAAAATCCCAAAGAAAAGACCTGGTATGACCATCAGAAAGGCTCCCAGGCTTATTTTTATTCTGTAGTCCCCAAAAAACCCAGATACGCTCCCTAAAATGATGCCTACCAGGGCGGCAATGGCCATGGACAGCAATCCGACTTTCAGCGCTGTTCTTGTGCCGTGAATGAGGCCTGAGGCCACATCCTGCCCTATCCTGTTTGTTCCAAGATGATGCTTGAGAATATAAGGCGAAGGAACCAGGTTGCCTTCTGCATTTTTGTATTGTTGGGCAGCTCCCGGAGTAATATAGTCCATACCAGATTTATCGGTTTCAGAAGCAGAATAAGGGATAGGCGTCCATATTACATGTTCCAATGGCAACTCGCGCCAATCGGTAATATCAAATTGAAGTTTTTCATATTTTCCGGTGACAGGGTTCAGGGTAGAATCGGTTTTGGTATTCCGGAAGAAAGTTTCAAAAGCCGGGAAAAAATTTCTGCCCCTGTACCGCGCATATAAGGGCTGCCGGTTTGCAATGAGATCTGAAAATGAGGAGATAACCACAAGAAAAATAAATACATATAAAGAAAACAACGCTGGCTTGTTTTTGCGGAATTGCACCCAAATATATCTCGTATATCTGTATCTGCGGTTATTCATTTTTTGGAAAAAGAGACCCTTGGGTCGGTCAGTGCATATAAAATATCAGAAACAAGATATCCTGTAATACTCAACAAGCCAATGATCATAAAAATAGCGACGATCACCGGGTAATCATAGTTTAAGACGGCCTGGTAAATTTCCCTGCCCATACCAGGAATAGAAAACAAAGATTCAACTATAATAGAACCGGTAACCGCTACAGGAAATGCATTTGCAAAAGCAGTAATAATAGGAGCCAATGAATTTCTGAAGACATGTTTCCACAAAACTTTCCCCTGCGGCAAACCTTTAGCCCTCGCAGTTGTAATATATTCCTGATCAAATATTTCCAAGGCCCCGGCGCGCATTTGCCTGCTCAAAAAGGCAAAAGAACTGTAAGCATATGTAATTAATGGCAATACCAGGTAAGGAGCCCAGTGTTCTATTTTTAGCCAAAAAGGCCAGTTGTCATTAAAACTCACCGCATCCTGAACACCGGATTCGGGAAACCAGCCCAAAAACTGCGGATTGGCAAAAAAAACCAGGAGCATAGAGGCAACAAAAAAATTGGGGAGTGAAAATAAAATGAACAACCCCACAGAGGAAAACTTATCGAATGTCCGGCCTTTCTTTTCAGCAGCATACATACCTATCGGGATACTGATCCCAAAGGCTAGTAAGGTTGACAAAAATGTCAAAAGAATTGTCCAGGGCAAATGTGATACTATCTCATTTGCTACAGGAAGTTGCGTTTCATAAGAGGTGCCAAAATCCCCATGAAAAATGATATTTGAAATCCATTTGTGATATTGGTTTTCAGCTCCGTAAAAATGAACTACAGGCACATATTTTTTCCAGCTTTGACCTGCTGTTTCAGATGTTCTTAAAGAACCGACACTGAAATAAAAAACCGGAAGATCAAGCCCCAGCTCTTTTCGTTTTTGGTCAATGATTTTCTGCCGGTCCGTTTTGTAATACTCTGAAGCGCCGATGGAAGCATTTACAAGTCGAGCCGCAGGATCACCGGGGGCCTCGGTATTAATGATGAACGCAATAAGAGAAATGACCAGTAACGCAGGGATAAAAAGCAGGATTCGTTTTGCTATGTATTGTAGCATTCTTAAATATTATATCCCCGCAAATGGCAGGGCCAAGCATTCCCGAATTCCCAAATTCTCAAATTCCCGAATTCTCATTTCAGTTTCAGATCATTCAGCATTACGCCCGGCCTTTCGACATACATGCCCGGATTTTCAAATTTTTTGCTGATAATTACTTTTCTCTTTATTCCGTAAAGATATATGATCGGCTGTTGGTCATAAACAATGGCCTGGAGTTTTTTTAACAATACAGCCCGTTTGTCATCATCAATCTGGCGGTTTGACTGCTCGATAAGGCTATCGGTACTTGCGTTGCCAAAGCCTGTAAAATTGCTGCCGTGGTTTGTCCAGTTTTTTGAGTCGAAAAGCTGATCTGGGTCATCGGGATAAGCTGGCCCGGAAAAAGCCGAAAGCATCATATCAAAATCGTGTCCTGCTGCCCTGGTTTGCAGTTCGCCCTGGTCAACAGGGTCAGGTATCAAATCCACGCCCGCTTTGTACATGGCGTCCTTCAGGATTAAGGCGTACCCTTTATTGGTTGGCGTAGCAGAATACATCAGCTTAAATGAAAGTTGCACTTTTTTACCGTCAATAACTTTGTCCCTTATATTATCGCCATCAGAATCAATCCATCCGGCTTCATCAAGAAGTTTTTTAGCCTTTTCAATATCCAGCGGTATAAGTTTCAAGGTGTCATTGTAGAAATTTTTGAACAATGGCTGGATAAAGGAAGCCTGTCTTGTCGCGAAGCCCTTTATGATGGTTGTATTCATTTCGTCAACCGGGGTAAGGTATGCCATTGCCCAGCGCACCTTTTTGTCAACAAAAAAAGGCGGGTGGTCTTTGCCTTCCGGTTTCATATTCATAAACAGTAAGTTGCAACTGATCTGGTCTGTAGTTCCGGAATAATAGTGGTCGTTGAAATCCTTATTTTCTTTTAATTTCAGGTAGCTGTCAGTGAACTGCCATACATCCACATCAAGGGTATGGTTTAGAAGCGCCAGGTATCCTGATTGGTCGTCTGTGATTATTTTGATAACTATTTTAGCGGGATTTGTTCTGCTGTAAGCGCTTGTATCATTTTCCCCCCACCAGTTGTTTTTGCGTGTAAGGGTAATAGATGTATTTACAGCCCAATCGGTTACGGCATATCCGCCAAGTCCGCACAGCTTTTTCGGGTCGTGTCCGTTACTTCCATCGTTAAAACCTTTCATCCATTCGGTAAAGCCGGAATATTTTGCGGGATCAAACTTTGGATTGTCCATATCCGGGATAGTTACCTTATCCAGGACACCTGTCGAATCCCAATGTTTTTTTTCAATCAGATATAATTCATTGAATATGAATTTATTATTAAAATAAAGGTCTTTGGCGATCATGGTGAATTTCAATGGATTTGCCGGGTCTTTCACGATGTCTTTCACATTATCATAGGAAGACCTTACCAGTGCATCGTCTGCCAGTGGGCATTTGGTGGCCTTCATCGTAAATATAATGTCATCAACGGTCAGAGTACTGCCATCGTCCCATTTCACGTCATCACGAAGAGTATAAGTAAACGATTTGCCATCCGGCGAAACTTCAGCCAATGATTTTACAAGTAAAGGAATTTGTTGAAGTGTGCGCAAATCAGTTCGAGTGAGTGTTTTTTGGGTATATTCAAAAATGAGCACACGCGCGGAGGACGGGATGCCGCAAACGGGGTTTAAAGTGGAAGGCTGAGACGGCCATGAGATAACTATGACATTGTCCTTATCATTACGCATGGTATTTCTACAGCCATAAAATGAAGTAAGAACGCATATAGCCAGTACGATACAGAAAAAGGGAAAAGACATGATTCCTGAATTTTTCATTCTTATGTGGTTTGATTCAAAATTAGCAAGATTTCAGATATAGTAGCTTCAGAGGATCATAGTATTGATTTTGTAATTATGTTGGCTGGGCAGGGGGTAAGTGGAGCGGAAATTTTGCCCCGACAAAATACGGATGTCCTGGAATCTGAGGGCACGTCGGCAAAGGCGGCGAAGGCTTATAGTGACCTGATCAAAAAACTTATGGCCGATATTATTGCCAATAAAGATGCTAAAGATCTTTTTAATGTGTTTAATGCTGACTATATTGCCTGGAAGGCCAAACAGCCGCAGAGCGTTTTAAAAGATTTAAAACTAAGCAATGATACCACTGATGATCGCAAAGTAGTAAAACAGTTCAGCGATGCTTTTACATCACCGTGGAATAAGTATTTCATTCTGACAGATCCTGCTCCGTTTATTGAACATTTTTCCTGCAAAGTTTTAGCCATAAACGGAAGCCGGGATATA
>Ga0206844_10031_pt2 | contig 48654 bp, 35 predicted proteins | sample Alteio_BWOrgCont_22_FD_152907 | JGI IMG/M metagenome (GOLD analysis project Ga0206844, IMG submission 152907) | Enriched cells from forest soil in Barre Woods Harvard Forest LTER site, Petersham, Massachusetts, United States -... | ecosystem: Environmental > Terrestrial > Soil > Temperate forest >...
GTGCAGCAGAAGGTCATCATCGACACCGACATTGGCGATGACATTGATGATGCTTTTGCTATCGGGCTGGCGCTGTCGAGTCCTGAGTTGAAGGTTCTGGGGATCACATCGGCGTGGGGAGATACAGAGCTGCGCAGCCGCATGCTGGACCGTCTGCTGTGCGAGACGGGGAGAAGCGATATTCCTGTCGGCACGGGGATCAAGACCACGAGCAAGACTGCGTTTTCGCAGGCAGCCTGGGCCAAAGCGGGCGAAGCGCACGCGCACGGCGATGCGGTTGATTTTTTGCTGGAACAGATTAGGAAAAATCCCGGCGAGATTACGCTGATGGCGATTGCGCCGCTTACGAACATCGGCGTGGCGATCGATCGCAATCCTGAAACCTTCAAAAAGTTGAAGCGCGTTGTGTTGATGGGTGGGTCGATTCGGCGCGGCTATGACGATCTGGGCTATGCACCGCCGCATGGGCCGGACGCGGAGTACAACATTGCCATGGACCCTTCCGCCGCGCAGAAGCTGCTGAAGTCCGGCGTGCCGGTCTACATGATGCCGCTCGATTCGACGCAGCTGAAGTTGGACGAAGTGAAGCGGGCGATGTTGAGCACGGTGAGCACTCCGCTCACAGACTCATTAGAGGTGCTGACCGCGGAGTGGCAGACAGCGGCCCACCAAATTACGCCAACGATGTTCGATGTGGTTGCCGCTGCATATGCGGTGAATTCGGACCTGTGCCCGGCGACGCCTTTGCACGTTGAAATCGATAGCGCGGGATTTACGCGGGAGAGTCCTGGCGCTGCGAATGTACAGGTCTGTCTCGATTCTGATTCGGATCGGTTTTTTCAGTTTCTGATGCCTCGGCTGCTGGAGCAAAAGATGCGTGGCGATTCGTCCTGCGTGGGACGATAGTTTGTGGTCTCCCACCCCTTCGACTCCGCTCAGGGCAGGCTCTGTCGCAAACTGCGCGACAGGATGGGGCACCCGGTTTTTTTGGCGGAAAGCTGCTTGTGATTGCGGCTTGTGGGCATCCCGTGGATTCTTCGCGCGGATTGCGCGCTCAGCATGACGGCCTTTTTTTGATGCGAGGCTGAACCTACTGCGGAATTACGTCGAGTGTTAGCACCTCGAACGGCGCTAGTTGAAATTCGTGCGGATCATGCGCGCGAAGTGCGATGGATGGTTTGCCGGAGTCGTCTTTCCAGGGACTTTTTGCCGAATACTTTTGCGGCGCGCCGGCTGGAAGCTCAAAAGCCTCCTGGATGTCCACGCGCATGGTTTGCGGATGGTCGCTCGGATTACGCAGGACGAGAATGCCTTTTTTCGGCGTCCATGAGGCCCAGCCGTAGACCTCAAGCCATGCCGGATCGCCGCCGATCCAGTGCGTATCCTTCAGCACGTCTGCATTGGAGCGCGACCAGTTTGCCGCTTCCGCCAGGGCATCCCAGTTTTGCGTACTGAGCAGCGACGGCGTGATGTACATCTCCTGTAGTTGCGTGCCGTTGCCAAAATAATCGCGCACTTCGTTGCGGAAATCGTTGCCCGGGTCTGTGTTGAGCTGTTTGTGATGCTGGGCGTAGATGATTCCATGCAGCATGAGTGAATTTACCGGAAAGAGCGGGCCGCGCTTGACTACATCTTCATACGTGTTGGCATCGCGATAGGTGATCCAGCGCTCGCGATATGAGCCCACGCCGGCAAAGCTGTCGTCTTCGCCGCCGCGCCAGATGGAATCGGCATAAAGCAGCCAGAAGGGCGACGGATAGGTTCCGGTGGTGAGATTGATGTAGATATCCGGCTTGACTTCGCGCAGCTCGCCGATGAGATGAATGGCAGCGGAGAAGTCACTGTCGAAGCTGCTGCCGGGGAAGACGCTGTCGGCATTTCCTGTTCCGTCAAATTTGAACTGGTTGACACCATATTTGCGGATCATTTCAAAACATACTTCGCGAAAGCGCGCGTAATATTTCGGTCCGGAGAGTGCGAAGCCGTCGTCGACGATTTCAAAGCCTGCCGCCTTTCCATATTGAATGCGCTCTTTCTTTGGCCCATCGTATCCGCCCCAGGGAGACATCCAGATGCCGGGCCCAGCCCCATATTTGTTGGCCGCGTCGCGGACCGGGGTAAAGCCGTTGGGAAAGCCCTTGTTGAAGCTCCAGAGAGAGGCATGGTTGTCCCATCCGTCATCGAACATGAAGGAATTGAGGGTGACGCCGCGCTTCTCGTGCAGCTCGCGCCCAAATGCGTTGATGCGGTCGACTGCGCCTGTCTCGCCATAGGGGTCGAAGTAGCCGAGATCGTACCAGGAGTTGTAGTGCAGGAAAGTGCGATAAGGGTGCGCGCGCTCACGCTCGATGTAGCTGAGAAAATCGCGGCGCAGCTGGCCTGTCTGTGTTACGCCGATCACGGAAGAATACGTGACGGATTGGCCTGCCTTGAGCGGCAGCTCGCGGTCGATGGCTGCGGTTGCGCGATCATGAAGGACCTTGCTGTCGGATAAAGGATGCTCGAAGCCGATAAAGATATCGCCGGCTACGATGGGTGAGCCTTTCACCGATCCGAGGACGTGCGCTCCCGGTAGTTCGAGGTCGATCAGCTGGACGCGGCTGATGGGGAGATCGTGCGCCCCCGCGGTCGCGGTGACGAACTGACGCACATAATGAGAGCCGTCGCGCAAAACTACCGACCACGTGGCGTGCAGATTGCCGTCGCTGCTGGCAAGCGGCAGATCGAACTGCTCGCCGGCCAGGCGGTCGGAATAGCGGGAGGCATCCGGCTTTGGCTCGAGTGCGTGCATCTGCGGAGCGCCGTCCACCTGTAAGTTGTCCGCGCGGTAGATGGTTCCGTCTCCGAGGAGCAGCGCAAAGGGATCGGTGAGGTGCAGCGTGGTCTTGTGCAGCTTATCTGTAACTGTGACGTTGTCTAATTTATTGCCGGAGAGCGTCCAGGCGGCTTCAATCGTCTGGTTTGAGAGCGTATAGCTGCTGCCATGATTGGCAGCGATCGCTTTGCCGGGATCTTGCGCTCTTGCCGCCGCGGCGAGAAGCAAAAAAGAAAGCACGAGCGGCACCGCATGAGTGCTCAGAAAGCGACGCTGGCAAGCGATCATCATTTTTTATTCACTCCGTTGGGCGAGTAGATTTTTACGTGAGATACGACCCGGCTGATTGCGCCTTCACTGGGCGTGTCCGGGGTGATGCCGTTTTCAATCGCGAAAAACAGGGCGAGCAACTGGCCTGCAATCACGTCGACCGACGACCGGCATGTGTCGGGGAAAGTTGGCGGCGCATCGAGCACGAGTGCGTGGCCGGCCAGTTTGCGAATGCGATCCGTCATGCGCGGCGCGATCACCAGAATGTCTCCGCTCAGGTCTTTACTACGGATTTCGTCGAGCAGATCGAGCTCGTATTGCTGGCGGTAATCGTTATTCGACAGATATGTAACTACGAGTGTTTCTTTATTGAGGAACGACATGGGGCCATGTCGCAGTCCGAGCGGCGACTCGGCGAGCGTGGCTACTTTGCCGGCGTTCAATTCGAGAACCTTGAGCGCGCACTCTTGCGCGACAGCCTGCAGGGCGCCGGCGCCGAGAAAACAGACGCGGTTGAATTTCTTCTTCGCCAGGAGCGCCGCGGTGTCGGCTGCATGCGGCAGGAGCCGAGCGCCCATTCCGATCAGGCTCTGCACCAGCGGCTCATAGCGATCCAATGTGCGGATGTAGGCCAGGTATTGGCCGGCGATCACCATGTTAGAGAACGAGCTGGTCATGGCGAGACCGCGATCGTTCACGGCGTCGTCAAGCACGATGGTGAAGACGCCGGGCAGTTTTGCCATGGTGCTGGAAGCGTTGCACGTAATGACGAGGTGACGGATCGAGTTAGGATAGCGCTCGAGCGCCTGCTTGAGGACGGCCACGCCCTCCGAACTCTCGCCTGAACGGGAAAAAGAGATGAGCAGGTATTGCTTTGCCGGCAGAATGAGGTCGTCCATGCTCATCAGCAATTCGGTGCTCGGAATGGCCGCGACCTCGCATCCCCATTGCTGATGGAGGAGACGGCTCACCGCGCGCCCGATGTAGTCGGATGTACCGGCTCCGGCCAGAATGACGGCAGGGGGATTTTGCGAGCCGGTCGCCAGTCCGCAGCTTTTCAGAAAGTCCTGAATGGAGGCGCGCATGGATGCGAGACGGAGCCAGGTGCCGCGCCAGGTTTCCGGCTGCTGATGGATCTCGCGCGGCGTATCGGTGAGGCCCCTGACCTCTTTTTCATGCCCGGACAGAAGAAGTAGCGCAGACAGTGCGTCCTGCAAAGCGAGCTCCTTAATCAATTTGGAATCTGATTGTAGTACACAATAGTCGGTATGCGTAACTAAAAATAATAAAACGAAATATTACTAAAAGTGGCGATAGACAGGGCGCGGACGGTCAAATTTTCCTGTTCGCATACAATCTGATAGATTTCATCAACTGGCGCAGCAAAGGAACGACGGTAGTGGCACGCACATCGAGCAAAAAAGCAAAACCCGATCCGATGTTGATCGACGAGAGGCGCCAGCACATTCTTGGGCTGGTGCAGAGCAACGGGCGAGTCCTTGTCCACGAGCTGTCGGGCACGCTCGGCATTTCGCAGATCACAATTCGTAAAGACCTGGACCATCTACAAGCCAAGGGGCTCATCCAGCGCACACATGGCGGCGCGCTGCCGGTGTCCGCAGGTGCGTTGTTCGATCCGTCGCTGCAGGAAAAACAGAAACAGCACTCACAGGAAAAGCATCGCATCGCGGAGGCCGCAGCCAGAATGGTGCAGGAGGGCCAGTGCGTCATGCTCGATTCGGGCACGACGACGACGGCCGTTGCCCATGTTCTGCGCCGTTTTTCGCACCTTACTGTGATTACGAATGCGGTCAATATCGCGGCTGACCTCGCCGGGACGGACTTCGATGTGATCCTGACAGGCGGCATTCTGCGCAAGAACTCTTTTTCGCTGGTGGGGCCGTTGGCGGAGGATGTGCTTGAAGAGATGCATGCCGATTTGCTATTTCTCGGAGTGGACGGTTTCGATCTCGAGGTGGGCCTGACGACGCCGAACGTGCTGGAGTCGCGGGTGAACCGCGCGATGGTGAAGGCCGCGAAGCGGATTGTGGTGGTCTGCGATTCGACCAAGTTTCATCGGCGCAGCCTGGCGCGGATTATTCCTCCGGCGAGCGTCGACTGCGTGATTACGGATCGCGGCTTGTCGGATGCGGATGCGGAGACGCTGCGCGGGCAGGACATCGAGCTGATCCTGGTGTGAACTTGGCGTGCGCCTGGATTTTCGGGCGCATATTTCGTTTGCAATCTTTTGTTGACTTTTGATTTCGTTTTGTGCGGAAATGCATGTACGCACTTCTCCGGACGGCGTCTTCTAAATGTTTGACATCACGATCGCAGGCGAAATCAATCTGGACCTGATCCTTTACGGCCTTCCGCAGAACATGCCTGTGGAACGGGAGCTGCTGGCCTCCGATTTTCAAATGACGCTGGGCAGCTCTTCGGCCATTCTTGCGCACAACCTGGCTGTTCTAGGCGCAAAAGTCGGATTTGTTACGCGCGCCGGAAAAGACGAATTCGGCGAGGTCGCACTGGGGCGGCTGCAAGAGAGCGGAGCCGACTTGAGCCGGGTGATTTTCGATGCGACGGGGAAATCGACGGGCGTGACGCTGCTGCTGCATCATGGCAGGGAGCGGCATATTTTGACGTATCCGGGCACGATGAGCGATATGAGCCTGGGCGACCTCGACATCGCGTATCTCAAGGCTGCGAAGCATTTTCATGTGTCGTCGATTTTTCTGCAGCGCGCGCTTGCGCCTGATCTGCCGCGGCTTTTTCGCGAATTAAAACAGGCCGGGTTGACGATTTCGCTCGACACGAATGACGATCCGGAAGACAAATGGGGCGGTGTGCTCGATGAACTGCTGGATCTGGTGGACGTGCTGCTGCCGAACGAAGGCGAAATTTGCCGGATCGCAAAGCGCGGCACATTGGAGGAAGCGATTGAAGTGCTTTCGCAGCGCGTGCCCTGCATTGCGGTGAAGCGCGGCTCGCGCGGTTCGTTGGTGCAGGCAGGGGAGAAGAGATTTACGGCCGCGCCAGTTGCGGTCGCAGCCGTCGATACGATCGGCGCAGGCGACAGTTTCAACGCAGGATTTCTTTTTGCATGGGTTCGCGGACTCGGTCTTGAAGATTGCGCCCGGGCAGGCAATATTACCGGGGCCTTATCGACGCTGCGTTCCGGCGGCACGGAAGCTTTTCGCGACCGCGAACTTACAAACAGCTTTCTCAAGCAGCACAATTTTCCTGTAGCAGGGTGAAGACGTATCCGGCATGAACTTCGCAGCCATTGATTGGATCATTGTCGTGGTGTATCTCGCAGCCTCCATGCTGGTGGGCCTGCTGGGGCGCAAGTATGTGGGCAACACGGCGCATTTTCTGGTGGCGGGCAGGGAGCTTGGGACCTACATCGGAATTGCGACGCTGGCGGCGACGGAGATCGGCACGATCACGTTCATGTACAACAGCGAGCTGGGCTATCGCTACGGCTTTGCTGCCTTTGCCGCTGCGCTTATCTCAGGCGTGGCCATGATCTTTGTGGGGCGCACCGGCTTTGTAATCAGCAGGCTGCGCGCGCTCCGGCTGATGACGGTGCCCGAGTATTTTGAGGTGAAGTACAGCCGCGGGCTGCGCATCGTCACCGGCATTCTTGTCGCGCTCGGCGGCATCCTGAACATGGGCGTCTTCCTCAAGATCGAGGGGGAGTTTCTCACGGTAATCAGCGGGCTGAACCAGAAATATCTGGTCGCCACGATGATCGCGATTCTGCTGCTCGAGCTGATCTATACGACGGTCGGAGGGATGATCTCGATTGTCATCACCGACTATCTGCAGTACGTACTGCTCTCAATTGCAACCGTCATTATTACGATTTATGCCGTGCATTTTGCCGGATGGCATGCGATGGTGGCGAAAGTCACGAGCGTCATGGGTTCGAGCGGCTTCAATCCCATCACTGCGCCGAAGTTCGGTTTCAGCTTCCTGATCTGGCAATTGCTTTTGTGGCTGGCGATCCACACGTGCTGGCAGACGACGGCCATGCGCATGTTTTCGACCAAGAGCCCGGAAGTTTCGAAGCGCGTGATGACGTGGACGGGCTTCATTTTTCTGGGGCGCGGCATGTTGCCGATGCTGTGGGGAATCGCGGCGCTCACTCTGCTTGGGCATGGAGCGTTTTCGGGTGGCGTGCCGCTGCCGGTTGTGAACGGCCACACGCTTGCACCTATTGACGCTATGCCGGCGATGCTTTCCATGCTGCTCGGACCTGGTATTCGCGGGATCGTCGTGGCGGGCATGCTGGCAGCTACGATGTCGGTGAACAGCTCGTATCTGCTGGGCTGGAGCGCGGTCATTTCGCAGGACATTATCGCCCCCGTCCGCAAGCAAATGGGCCGGCCGCCGGTGCGTGATGCGACGCAGCTGCTTATCAACCGTATTTGTAACTTTGCGGTGGGAGTATTTCTGATTTTCTGGGGGCTGCTCTACACGCCGCCAGGCGCGGTGTATCTGTACCTGAACATTACCGGGACGATTTTTCTCGCCGGCGTATTTGTCTGCGTGATCGGCGGCCTCTACTGGAAGCGCGCCAACGTTACGGGCGGCTATTGTGCGATGCTGATGGGCGCGGCGGGCGCGATCATTCCATTTTTCTTTCTGCATAAGAGCGAGAGCTTTGCCGGATTTGCCGCGTTCGGATTGGCGGCGGCGGGGCTGCTGGCCGGATCGATCTTCGGCAGAAAAAGTCCCGATGGGACGGTTCCGGAACTTGCGGTGCAGACAGGAGAAGCACTATGAATGCGTGGCTGGATTTCTGGGCGGTGTGGCTGGTGATTTCCGGTGCCGCATTCGCTGGCATTACGCTGGTTGTTGCGGTCAAAGGTTTCCGCGACCTGCGCGCCATGTTTGTCGGTTTAAGCGCGAAGAAAAGAGTCGAATAGATGAGCGATCAGGATAAATTTGTTGCCATGGTTTCGGCGAAGGCAGAGGTGAGTCTTCCGCTGAGCGAGTTTCAGCCGAAATCCACGCTCGTCCAGGAAGAGCATCACCTCGAGCGCGCCCGCTTTCCCGTGATTGATTATCACAATCACCTGGATTCGCTCGAGCCGCGTGAAGTCTTGCGCGTGATGGACGCCTGCGGCATCGAGAAGGTCGTGAACATCACGATGAAGACGGGCGACGAAGCTCTCCGGATGATCGACAAGTTTCACGCGGCCGATCCCGACCGGTTTGCCACGATTGGCTGGATGGACTGGTCCGATGTGACGCGGCCGGATTTTGTGGCTCTGACTTTAGATCGTCTGGAGAAGCTGGTCGAACGCGGCGCGGTAGGCATCAAGTTCTGGAAGGACCTTGGCCTGAGCGTGCGCGATGCAGGCGGTGAGCTGCTGCGCGTGGACGACGAACGGCTGGCTCCCATCTTCGATAAAGCAGCGGAGCTGGGCATTCCAGTCATGTTTCATACAGCGGACCCGGATGCGTTTTTTCTGCCGATCGACGCCGAGAATGAACGGTACGAAGAATTAGCGGCTCATCCAGATTGGGGCTTTCATGATGCGCAGTATTCCAAAAAGGAGCTGCTCGACCAGCGCGACCGGGTGATTGCGCGGCATCCGAAGACGACATTCGTTGCGGCGCACGTGGCCGAGAGCGGAGAAAACCTGGCACGGGCTGCGAGTCTGCTGGCAACTTATCCGAATGTCTATATCGACATCAGCGCGCGCGCATCGGAGCTTGGGCGGCAGCCTTATTCGGCGCGAGAGTTGTTTTTGAAATTCGCCGACCGCATTCTTTTTGGCGCCGATCTTCTGCCGGAAGAATCGATGTACCGGCTTTATTTCCGTTTTCTCGAGACGGCGGATGAGTATTTCGACTATCCCTCGCACGCCTCGCGGCAGGGGCGCTGGAATATTTATGGGCTGCACCTGCCGGACGATGTGCTGCGCAAGGTCTACCGGGAAAATGCGCTGCGGCTTATGAAATAAGGTTTCGCAGGGAAATTCGAGCCTGGTGTCGGCGAGCGCATTGGCGATTAGCGTAAACCGAGATGAAAGTCGGTTCCGTCCGGTTGGCCAACCAGACGGAACTTTCTATCGACAATCCAATATCGCCATTACCTCAACCATGACACGCCCTAGCCCTTGAGGAACGCCAGCAGGTCTGCATTGATCTTCTCCGCGTGTGTCGTGGGCATGCCGTGCGGGAAGTCCTTGTAAGTGATCAGGGTTCCGTTCTTCAATAGCTTTGCGGACAGCGGTCCGGCGGCGACATAGGGAACGATCTGGTCGTCTTCGCTATGCATCACCAGCACCGGAATAGTGATCTTCTTGAGGTCTTCGGTGAAGTCAGTCTGGGAGAAGGCCACAATGCCGTCATAATGCGCTTTGGCACCACCCATCATGCCCTGGCGCCACCAATTCTGGATGACTGCTTCGGAGGATTTCGCTCCCGGTCGGTTATAGCCATAGAAAGGCCCGACCGGCAGGTCGCGATAGAACTGCGAACGATTGGCGGCAAGCTGTGCCTGCAGATCATCAAACACTTCCTTGGGAAGGCCGAGTGGGTTAGCCGCTGTCTTCAGCATGAGCGGAGGCACCGCGCTGATCAGCGCCGCCTTCACCACTCCGCTTTCGCCACGCCGCGCCAGATAGCGTGCGACCTCACCACCGCCGGTCGAATGGCCAACATGAATCGCGTCTTTCAGGTCAAGGTGCGCTGTAAGAGCGGCCAGGTCATCGGCGTAATGGTCCATATCGTGACCCTCGCCGGTCTGGGTAGAGCGTCCATGGCCGCGGCGGTCATGGGCGATCACGCGATATCCATGTTGCAGGAAGAACAGCATCTGTGCGTCCCAATCATCGGCCGACAGCGGCCAACCATGGCTGAACACAATAGGCTGACCTGAACCCCAGTCCTTGTAAAAAATCTCAACGCCGTCCTTCGTTTTGATAGTGGGCATCTTGCCTCCTTTGAAATTGGATACCGTGATGTGGGGCAATTAGAGCACAGTTGTATATATGGATGTTTATGCAGGGAAACTCTCCCGGTTGCGATACGTCACACAGAAGCTATTTAAGCGCCAGCAAGACTTGTAGCGTATGGTGTTAGCTCCGGCACATCGGAAGCACAGGGAGATTGCAATGTCTTCAGTCGTAAGGAACATCGTTCTTGTTCACGGCGCGTTCGCGGATGGCTCTAGTTGGTCGAAGGTCATTCCGTTGTTGCAAGAACTCGGCTACACAGCAGTCGCAGTACAGAATCCAATGACTTCGCTGGCTGACGAAGTGGCCTTCACGAAGAGAATCATCGCGCTACAGGATGGTCCTGTGATTCTCGTGGGCCACTCCTGGGGCGGTGCTGTGATTACCCAGGCGGGCGACGATTCCAAGGTCGCTGCTCTTGTGTATGTAACGGCCTATGCGCCAGAAGTGGGACAATCCGCAAACGATGCAAGCAGTCCGTTCGGATGGACGGAAGGACAGAAGCGGATCAGTGTGGATGGAGAAAAGTTCGCAACCCTCACTGCCGAAGGCATGCTGGAATACATTGCCGTAGGACTCCCCATGAAAGAGCGGGAACTTGCGCTTGCGGTACAGGGCCAGAGCTACGGTCCCATGTTCGACGAGAAGCTAACGGTTGCCGCCTGGAAGACCAAGCCCACGTGGGCTGTCATTTCCACGAAGGATCAAATGCTCCCTCCTGCCATGCAGGAGTCGGCCGCAAACAAAATGAGCGCGATCACGACGGTTCTCTCAACCTGCCACATGTCTATCCTCGAAGAGCCGGCAAAGATTGTTGCGGTGATCGACGACGCGGCAAAGAACGCGTTAACGAAATAATAAGCAGTCGCGTCATTCTCAACCGACGCTAACACGTCGGTTGTGGAGAAACGTACCACGGCATTTTCGTGTTTGCGCATCCGAACGCATTGCTGATGCGATTCAACAATTCATGATTCCAAAACATAAGGAAGCGATCGATGCGAAGCCGTGCCGGGCAAAAGCAAACGTTAGGCTGAATCCACTCCCTGTTCGCGAATAGGAGCGACAACGGTTTACGCCGTCCCATATAATCAGCGTTTGTCCAGATAAGGATCGACGATGCTGGCGGACTCCGTTGCCGAAAATCACGTTACTTTGACAGAAGCCGAGAAGACGGCGGTGCTGGAACAGCTGGAACGCCTTCTGGCGAGTTCCTATTTCAGCCACAGTAAGCGATTTCCAACTTTTCTTCGATTCGTGGTCCATCATGCTTTGGCGGGACAGGGCGACCTGTTGAAGGAGCGTACGCTCGGAATTGAGATTTTTGGGCGCAGTCCGGATTACGACACGTCGGCCGATCCCATCGTCCGCGTGACGGCAGCGGAAATCCGCAAGCGCATTGCGCAGTATTACCAGGAGCCGGGGCGCGAGGACGAGATTCGCGTGTCGCTGCTCTCGGGATCCTATGTGCCGCATTTTCAGTGGCCGCATCACCGCGAAGCGCACGTGGAAGAAGCGCCTGCAGCGCTGGCGGTTCCGCTGGAGCATATGCAGCATGAGGAGACTTCGTATAAGCCTTCTCCCTCGACGCGATGGTCGATTGCAGTCATCCTGGTACTTGCAGTGGTCGTCGCATCGGCTGCCCTTGTTCTGGTCTGGAAATCGACGCAGCGCTCTCCATTCGATTTTTTCTGGGGACCGGTTCTCAATTCCAGCGATCCGGTGCTCTTCTGTATTGCGGATCAGAACATGTATTCGGAAATCGCGCTGCGCGATGCGTCGGACCCGACCCACCAAAGCATACTCAAAGACAATTTGAGCGCCGTGGTGATGACCGATTTGACTCCGATCGTGAAGATTGCGGGGCTGATGCAGGCGAACGGCAGGAAATACAGTCTGAAGGGTGAGGGGTTGACGAACCTGACGGACCTCAGAAATGGACCTACCGTTTTCGTGGGTGCTTTTGACAACGCCTGGACCCTTCGCTTGACCAAGCCGCTGCGCTTTCACTTTGGCAATAACGAGGACATGACGAAGCTGTGGATCTCGGATGCGAACAGCTCCGGGCCTCCAGCCTGGGTGGTGGACCGGACGATGCAGCTGAAGACGAATAATTATCGCGATTACGGAATGGTGGCGCGGTTTGTGGACCCCAACACCGGCAAGCTCTCGATCATCGTGGCGGGCGTGGCGCGAGGCGGGACGATTGTCGCAGGCGAATTTCTCACCGATCCGGCGAACCTCGACCTGCTCACCAAAATGGCCCCGAAGGGCAGCAGCAAGAAAAATATTGAGGTAGTGCTGAGCACCGAAATCATTGACGGGCAGCCGGGCTCGCCGAAGATCGAAGCCACCTATTTCTGGTAGAGGCGTCATGGTGTTTGGTCCCGTCTGATGTATGGCCAAAGGTGCCTGCTTTTCGGGCGATCGCAGCAGCTGCTCGATTCTTCGTCTGCGGCTCAGAATGACCACCATCGCTAAGACTCCGGTCTAATTCCAGAAGGACATCGAAGGCCGAGGTGGATGTCTGTGACATCTTCGGCGGGTTTTCGATAGACTTTGCTTTCGACTATGAATCTTTCTGAAATTCAATCCGCCCTGCGCGACCTGAAGCTGGATGCGTGGCTCTTCTACGATCATCATCATCGCGATCCGATTGCCGGGCGCATCCTGGGCCTCGATCCGCATGCGCACATTACGCGGCGCTGGTATTACGTCATCCCCGCGCATGGCGAGCCGCACAAGCTGGTGCATCGCATTGAGCAGGGCCGGCTGGACTCGCTGCCTGGAGGCAAGACGCAGTATTCATCGTGGCAGGAGCTGCAATCCGGGCTCACTGCAATGCTCGAGCCCTACCATCGCATTGCCATGCAATATTCGCCGCGCAACGCCATCATGTACGTGTCGATGGTGGACGCGGGAACGGTAGAGCTGCTGCGCGAGATGGGAAAGACGATCGTCAGTTCGGCCGACCTGGTGAGCCAGTTTGAGGCAGTGCTTTCCGAGGCGCAGATTGCCAGCCACTACGAGGCGCAGCGGGCGCTCGACGAGATTCTTGCCGAGGGATTTCGCGCGATTGACCGGCGGGTGAAGAGCGGCATCACCGAATACGAGATGATGATCTGGTTCCAGCAGGCGATCGAGCGCGCGGAGCTGGTGACGGAAAACGGTCCGAATGTTTCGGTGAACGACAATTCTTCCGACTCGCATTATGAGCCAACGGCGGAGCGTTCGCGCAGGATCCAGAACGGAGATTTTCTGCTGATCGACATCTGGGCGCGCAAGAACCGGCCCGGCACCTGCTGGTATGACATTACGTGGACCGGCGTGGTGGGACGCGAGCCCACGGACCGTGAAAACCTGGTATTCGAGACGGTGAAGAATGCGCGCGATGCAGCGATCCGCACGGTCCAGGAGGCCTTTGTCCAGAAGCGGCCGATTGCCGGATGGCAGGCCGATGATGCTGCGCGCGGGGTAATTCGCGACGCTGGTTTTGAAACTTTCTTTACTCATCGGACGGGGCACAATATCGCCACGGAGCTGCATGGCAGCGGCGCGCACCTGGACAATCTGGAGACGCATGACGAGCGCCGGATTCTGCCTTTTACCTGTTTTTCCGTAGAGCCGGGCATTTACCTGCCGGAATTCGGCATTCGCAGTGAGGTGAACATGATGACCGCGCGCGACAAGGCCGAGGTGACGGGGCGTGTGCAGCAGGAGTTGGTGCGGATTTAGGGCAGCTTTATGTTGCAGATACGGCTCTGAATTGGGGATAGAAGTCTTAGGGCAGCCCCTTTTGCGAAAACTGCGCGATAGGGTGAAGCCACCTGCTTTTCGGGTCAACGCTCGAATTGAAACGTCCCGGGCCGGGCGGCATCAAAGTGGCAGGTGCGGTTAAATTCTTACATCATCTGGTTTGTGGGTGCTGTGGTTTGGTGGGTCGACGCAGCGCTGCATCTGTATGACGGCGCGAGCCGGCAGGCGCTACTGGCGGTTGCGATTTCACTGTTGTTTCTTTTGGCGGGAGTCGTTTTTCGCAGGCAGACGATGCGCAAGTAGTTAAGGACTATTGATCTACTTTTTCCTCGACCACCACCTCATAGATCGCCGTTCGCTGATCGAACCTAGATAACAGCTTGAGCCCGGCTTCAGCGACAAGGGTATAGCCGAACTCCGCTCCGGCGGCTATCCGCATGGAATCCAGCGAATCGAAATGCGTCAACCCGATGAATTCCACTTCCTGAAACAGTGCGCGGCGCAACAGTTTTCCGCCTAAAAATCCGCGAACGCCGCGCAGCCTGGGGAGGGTTTCAGAGCGAATGAAAGCTTCGAATGCGTCAGCATTTTCCGGAGTAGCATAGCCGCGCCATAAGCGTGTAATCATGCCGACTTCTCCGTCGATAGGGATGATACTGACAGCTGTGGCATTCAATGAATGCCAGAGACCGTGCGATCTCTGGCATCACATCTTACACTGCTGAGCCGGCCAGTGCGCTGGAATGAAGCTGTTCAGTTTCAACCAATGAAATACATTCTTCCAGAATATCGAGGGCGATGGCTGCCTCGTGCTCGTTGGCAATGAGTGGCGGCGCGAGGCGAATGGAGGTCTCACCGCAGCCGAGGATCAGCAGGCCGCGCTCAAAGGCCAGCTCGACTATGCGGTCGCGCCACTGTCCGGCGACCTCGCGCGTGGTCTGGTCCTTGACGATCTCGATGCCGATCATCAGGCCGCGTCCGCGCACTTCGCCGACGATGGGGTGTCTTGCCGTCCACTGACGCAGGCGGCTGAACATCTGGCCGCCAAGCTTTCCCGCATTGGCAATGCCTTCACGCTCGAGAACGTCCATGGTGGCCAGTGCGGCGGCGATCGCGACGGGGTTACCGCCAAATGTCGATGCGTGCGAGCCGGGCGTCCAATCCATGATCTCGGCGCGCGTCATGCAGATGCCGAGGGGCATGCCGGAGGCGATGCCTTTGGCCATGCAGACGATGTCTGGCTCGACGCCGGAGTGCTCGATGGCCCACCATTTGCCGGTGCGGCCGGCGCCGGACTGGACTTCATCGGCGACCAGCAGAATGCCGTACTTGTCGCAGATGCGGCGCAGTTCCTGCAGGAAGATGGTCGGCGCGACGACGTAGCCGCCTTCACCCTGGATCGGCTCGACGAAGATGGCTGCTACTTCTTCGGGTGCGAGGGTGGTTTTGAAGAGCTTTTCCTCAATGAAGCGGGCGCAGCCGAGCGCGAACTTTTCTTCTTCCTGCGGTCCGCCGCTACAGCCGCGATAGGCGTAGGGATAGCGCACATGCGTTACGCCAGGTACGAGCGGCGAGAAGCGGCGGCGCTGCTGCGGCTTGGACGCGGTGAGTGAGAGTGCGCCCATGGTGCGTCCGTGAAAGGCTCCAAAGAAGGCGATGACGTGCTGGCGCTGGGTATGGTAACGGGCGATCTTCAGCGCGCATTCAACGGCCTCGGCTCCGGAATTGCCATAGTAGAAGCGGTGCGGCCCGGGCATGGGCGCGACGGCGGAGAGGCGCTCAGCAAGCGTGACCAGCGATTCGTAGTAAAAATTCCGTCCCGGAGATATGGATGAGCTCGGCGGCCTGCTTCTGGATGGCGGCGACGACCTCGGGATGGCAGTGGCCGGTCGAGGTGACGGCGATGCCGGCGGCAAAGTCGAGAAACTCGTTGCCGTCCACGTCTTCCACGCGAACGCCGCGTCCGCGTTTTGCCACCATCGGGTAGGAGCGCGTGTAGCTGGGAGAGATGAGGCGATCGTCGTCTTCGACGATGCGCTTCGCGTTCGGACCGGGGAGCGGTCCGTTCAATTTCGGACCAAATTTGCTCAAAATCTCAGTGGATTGCATGGTCTTCTCCTTTTAGGGCCTTGGTTTTGGCTTCAGCCTGTTCTGGTTCTGTCTTTACGGATCGCGGCAGTTTTTGCTGGCGGCGATATGGCTGTCTGGAGGAGTCTTCTTCGGGCGATGACGCGGACGCGGTAGCAGATGGGGTGCGGGCCGTGTGCGTGGTCAGGCGTCACGGGCAGCGGTGACTAATCGCTGCCGAAGAGGCTAGGTCGCGTGCGGGTAGGCAGCACACGGAGATGCTGGTGGGGAGCGATGGCACGCGCAAAGGCCTGCGTCCAGCGTTTGTGGCTGGAAATGGGGGCCGGAAACGGCAATGTGCCTGATGCTGCGCATGTTGTCCCTGTGTGCGTTGAGCATAGCACGTGCACGCAACAGGCGGAAAGCCGGAGACCGCTGTACGGTTAATTTCCAGACAGAAATCGATGGCTGTGCACGGTCTAATCGTCGGTGCTTCTGCACGAAACCGGACGTTCTCGCATGATATCCAAGCCCGGATGCGCTGCGGATCGGTGTATAACAAGCGCGCAGCCTTGTGCTTGCATACTTATACAGCTATTCGGGAAGCAGATGGGGATGACCACTTCGCGTAGAGATTTTTTAAAGACTTCGGCATGGGCGGCTGGGGCTTCGGCCGTGGGCGGCCTGCACGTTACACGAGCCCTGGCGCTTTCAGCGACCGGCGCCAATATGCAGCGGCTGGCAACGGGGTGGGAGTTCGTGCCGCAATCGCTGGGCGGCGTATGGGAGGCATGGCATAGCGAAGGTATCGCCGTATGGCAGCCGGTTACGCTGCCGCACTGCTTCAACCATTACGACGCCTGCGATCCGGACATGCCGTACTACCGTGGGCAGGGGTGGTATCGCACGAAGCTTGCGATCGACAATCCGTATCCAAAGGGACGCACACTGCTCCATTTTGGCGGCGCGGGGCAGCGGGCGGAGGCCTATGTGGGCTCGACGCTGGCGGGGAAGAATGCCGGCGGTTACAACGAATTTGTTTTCGACGTGACCGACGCAATTGCCTCGCTCGGTAGCAGCACCGTACCGCTGGCGGTGCGATGCGACAATGCTCGCAGCCTGGACACGATGCCGTCCGATGTGAGCGACTTCAGCCTTTACGGCGGCCTTTACCGGCATGTTTCCCTGATCTATGTGCCGGCGGTCTCGCTCGCGTCCGTGCATTTTGCCGTGGACGCGAAGCCGGGTGCGCCAGCGCAGGTGGCTGTGCGGGTGCGATTGCATAATCCGTCGCAGCTGAGCGACTCGCTTTCCGTCACAATCGACGTGGTGGACCCGAATAACCGGCCGGTGCACCATTCCGCGAGCGACCGGGCTCCGTGGACAGATGAGAAAGAGCTGGTGCGATTCACGGTGGAGCAGCCGCAGCGCTGGTCGCCCGCCAATCCTGTGCGCTACCAGTGCCGCGTTACGGTAAAGAGCGCGTATGGCGAAAATACGATGACCGAGCGTTTCGGCATTCGCCATTTTGCGTTCACTGAGCACGGGCCGTTTCTGCTGAATGGCGAAAAGCTGTTTCTGAAAGGCACGCAGCGGCACGAAGACGACGCCCACGCGGCTGCGGCTGTGCCGGATTCAATTACACGGCACGAGCTGCAGATGGTCAGAGATATGGGCGCCAACTTCATTCGCCTGGCGCATTATCAGCAGTCATCGCTGGTGCTCGATCTATGCGATGAGATTGGGCTGCTGGTGTGGGAAGAGCTGCCGTGGTGTCGCAGCGGGGTTGGCAACGAGGACTTTAAGGAGATGGGCCGTCGACTGCTGCGCACCATGATCGATCAGCATTTCAATCATCCGTCGATTGCGTTCTGGGGATTGGGGAATGAAGACGACTGGCCGGATGAGTATTCGGGAATCGACAAGCCGGCGATTCGCGCCTACATGCAGGAGCTGAACGAGCTTGCGCACACGCTCGATCCTTCGCGCATGACCTCGTTCCGGCGCTGCGATTTTGCCGACGATATTCCCGATGTGTATTCTCCGTCGATCTGGGCGGGATGGTATCGCGGCTCGTATCCGGAGTATCAGAAATCGCTCGAAGAGCAGCGGGAGAAGGTCAGGCATTTTCTGCACATTGAGTGGGGAGCAGACAGCCACGCGCGGCGGCACGCAGAGAATCCATATGCGCCGCTCAAAAATATTCCGATGGGGCAGGGAACGGATGAGCGCGGCCTGGCTTATCTGCCGACGGGCGGCGCTGCGCGCGTCTCCCGCGACGGCGATTGGTCGGAGACATACGCCTGCGATCTGTTCGACTGGCATTTGAAGGTGCAGGAGACGCTGCCCTGGTTTGCTGGATCGGCGCAGTGGGTTTTCAAAGACTTCAGCACGCCGATGCGGGTCGAAAACCCGGTGCCGCGCGTGAACCAGAAGGGGTTGGTAGAGCGCGACCTGACGAAGAAGGAAGGCTATTATGTCTTTCAGTCTTACTGGGTGGATCGGGATGAGGCGCCGATGGTGCATATCTATGGTCACTCGTGGCCAGTTCGATGGGGCGATGCGGACGAGCCGCGCTGGGTGAAGGTGTATTCCAACTGTGCGGAGGTCGAGCTGTTCCTGAATGGTCAATCGTGTGGTGTGAGGCAGCGCAACAGCCAGGATTTTCCCGCAGCCGGACTGCGCTGGAGCTGCAAATTCGCACCGGGACGGAACACGCTGCGCGCGGTCGCGCAAAAGAGCAATCCGCAGGTGACGGACGAAATTACGTTTACCTATCAGACGGAAAAATGGGGCAAGCCTGTGGCTTTGCAGTTGGCCGAGGTGTCGCGCAGCGCTGGCGTAGTGACGGTTGAAGCGAAACTGTTCGATGCGCTGGGTGTCCTGTGCCTGGATGCGCGCAACCGTGTGCGCTTCTCGATTGCCGGAGCCGGGACCCTTCTCGATAACCTGGGCACGTCGACGGGATCTCGCCTGGTGGAGCTGTACAACGGGCGGGCTATCATTTCTTTTTCCCACAATGAAGGGGTTTCTGCGATTGGCGTAAGCGGGGATGGGGTAACTGGAGCGCTGCTGACGGTTTCTTAGAGTGGGAGAAGCAAAAAGCAGATCCTTCGCTGCGCTCAGGATGACAGCTCTTTATCGGTCTTTAATGTTATGTGGCGCTGCAATCTCTTATTTGGATTGTCTGTATCTTGACGATCAATAGTGCAAATGCCAGTTCAGGAACATCTTGAGGGTATGCCTCCCTCCCTTTCTCCGAAGCATAGTCGGGATTCAGGGTGATGGGGGATGGAGGTACTCATGAAGCGTCGAGATGCCAGCTCATTTGCCATTCCGTTCGCGTTTGGTTGCGTTTATTTCTTCTGGGGTTCTACGTATACCGCGATCAAGGTCGGGGTGCAATACCTGCATCCGCTGGTGCTCGGCGGTACGCGCTTTTTTGTTGCCGGAATCCTGATGCTGGCGTTTTGCGCAGTGCGGGGAAGGCGAATTCTGCTGCCGGCGCGCCAACTGGGCTGGCTGGCCGTTGTGGGATTGCTGCTGCTGGCGGGGGGAAATATCGGGCTCGTCTACGGAGAGCGGTATGTCGACAGCGGCCTGGCGGCGCTGCTGTTGGCGGTAGTGCCGCTGTATGTGGCCATGCTGAGCATGCTGCTGCCGCGTAGTGAAAAATTGCTGGTTCGCGGCTGGACGGGTCTTGCGCTTGGGTTTGCCGGGCTGCTGATCCTGTTGTGGCCTGGAATGCGGCATACCGGCGGGCATCCTCAGCAGGCGCTAGGCTGCGGGATTCTGCTGGGTGGTGCGTTTTTGTGGGCTGTCGGTTCGGTGCTGTCGCGCGAATTGAAGTTGCCGGTCAATCCCATGGTGGCTGCCGGATGGGAGATGCTGTTTGCCGGCGCGGTGAGCCTGTCGATGGGTGCGGCGGTGGGCGGATGGCATACCTCCCACTGGACACGCGGTGCGATCGGTGCCGTCGCGTACCTGGTGACATTTGGATCGCTGGTCGGATATACGGCGTTTGTGTGGCTGCTCGATCATGTCCCGGTGGCTAAGGCAACGACCTACGCCTATGTGAATCCAGTGGTTGCGGTTATTCTGGGCGCGCTCCTTCTGGGCGAGCGGCTGGCGGGAGTTGAATATCTCGGCATGGCAGCGGTGGTGGTTGCGGTAGCGCTGGTCACGTCGTCACGCATGCAGGTTGAGGCGAAACAGGCAGACCCAGAAGCGGCAGAGGCGCTGCCGCAGCTTGCGGTCGGGCGAAATTCTTAGGGAACCATGCGCCATGCAGGTAGAATCGAAGGCAAGCCGAGGCCGCCATTTCCGCGGCGGGTATGGTCCGCTCCCGGGTGTGTCAGGCTGGGATGAGGATGGAGATGGAATAAGGCCGAAGTCTTCTGATAGCTTTGGGGGAGACTGTCACCTCAGAACCGCAGCGAATGGACACAACAACTACAGAAATCAGGCATTTTGAAACGCAGACGCTTCCGGCGGCTGCGCAGCCACATGAGAAGCCGGAAGATGAGATATCGCTGCTCGATATCCTGATCGTCCTGGCGCGGCGCAAGTGGCTCATTCTAAAAATTACCTTCGGGCTTGCCATCGTAGCGCTAATCGTCTCTCTTCTTCTGCCGAAGCGCTACACTGCCGTTACGACTGTCCTGCCACCGCAGCAGAGTTCCTCACTGAGCTCGGCATTGATGTCGCAGATTGGAAACCTGGGGTCGCTGGGCGCGCTGGCCGGATCGAGCATTGGGCTGAAGAATCCGAACGACATGTTCGTGGCGATGTTCAAGAGCCGTACCGTCGAAGACGCCATGATCGAACGCTTCGGGCTGATGCAGGAATATCATCAGAAATATATGTCCACGGCGCGCAAGGCTTTTGAGGGCTATGCGACGGTAGAGAGCGGAACGAAAGACAATCTGATTCATATCTCACTCGAAGACAAAGACCCCAAGCGCGCAGCCGAGATGGCGAATGCTTATGTGGAGGAATATCGCAAGCTTTCGGAGCACCTTGCGATTGGTGAGGCATCGCAGCGCCGGCTCTTTTTCGAGCAGCAGCTGGAGCAGGCAAAAGACAACCTGGCCAACGCCGAAGAAGCCTTGAAGGAAACGCAGCAGAAGACAGGCATGATCCAGCTGGACAGCCAGGCCCGCGCGCTGATTGAATCCGCCGCGCAGCTCCGCGCGCAGATCACCGCGAAAGAAGTGCAGCTGCAGGGCATGCGGACCTATGCGACCAGCGAGAACGCTGATGTGGTGCAATCGCAGCAGGAGCTGGACAGCATGCGCGCGCAACTAGCGAAGCTTGGCGGCAATGCCGATGACACCAGCGGCGGTTTGATTTTGCCGAGAGGACAAGTACCCCAAGTAGGTATTGAATATGTGCGCAAGCTGCGCGATGTGAAGTACTACGAAACGATTTTCGAGATTCTGGCGCGCCAGTTCGAGCTGGCTAAACTGGATGAGGCGAAAGAGGGCGCGCTGATCCAGGTCGTGGATCCGGCGATTGTTCCCGACTATAAGTCATTTCCAAAGCGTGGTCTGATTACTATCCTTGCAGCGGTGGCTGGCCTGTTTATCGGCGTTTTTGTGGCGCTCTTCAAGGAAGGCATGGAGCGGTTACGGCAGGACCCGGAACAGAGCGAGCGTCTCGACATTCTCCGCAGGGCGCTCTGGACGAAGAAGACAGTCTGAGAAATTTATGAATAAAGAAGATTCGATCCTGGTAACAGGCGGTGCGGGTTTTATCGGCTCTAACTTTGTATTGTCTTGGATTAAGGAAGTTGGCTCGCCGGTCATCAATCTGGACAGCCTGACCTATGCGGGCAATCGCAACAATCTGCAATCGCTCGAACATGATCCGCGCCATATCTTTGTGCATGGCGACATTGCGGACGAAACCCTAATGGCGAAGCTTCTCGCGGAGCACAGGCCGAAGGCCATTGTTCACTTCGCTGCCGAAAGCCATGTGGACCGGTCGATTGTAGGGCCGGGCGCGTTTATCCAGACCAATGTGTGGGGCACATTTGCTCTGCTGCAGAGCGCTCGCGCTTATTACGCAGGGCTGGACGCCGAAGAGCAGAAGCAGTTTCGCTTTCTGCACGTTTCGACCGATGAAGTGTATGGCACGCTTGGGCCTGACGATCCGGCGTTTTCTGAAACGACCGCCTATGCGCCGAACAGCCCTTATGCCGCGTCAAAGGCTTCGTCCGATCACCTGGTGCGGGCTTATTTTCACACCTATGGGCTGCCGGTGCTGACGACGAACTGCTCCAATAATTATGGACCGTACCAGTTTCCGGAAAAGCTGATTCCTCTGATGGTCCTCAATAGCCTTGAGGGCAAAGCGCTGCCGGTTTACGGTGATGGAAAGAATGTCCGCGACTGGCTGTTTGTGGAAGACCACTGCTCGGCGATCCGCGCGGTGCTTGAGCGCGGCAGGCTGGGAGAGACGTACAACATTGGCGGATCGAGCGAGCGCACAAACATCGACGTGGTGACGACGATCTGCGACCTGCTCGACGAGTTGTCGCCGGATGCGGCCATCGGTCCCCGCAGGAAGCTGATCTCGTATGTGAAAGACCGTCCGGGTCACGACCGTCGATATGCCATTGATGCGCGCAAGATCAAAGGAGAGCTTGGCTGGGAGCCGGCGGCTCGCTTCGAGTCAGGGATTCGCAAAACGGTGGAATGGTATCTTGCGCACCGGGACTGGGTTGAGAATGTGCGCTCCGGCGCCTACCAGCAGTGGATGGAAACAAATTATGCGGAGCGTGCTACGCGATGAAGGGAATTGTGCTCGCAGGCGGTTCAGGGACGCGCCTTTATCCGGTGACACATGTTGTTTCCAAGCAGCTGCTGCCGGTCTATGACAAGCCGATGATCTATTACCCGCTGACGACGCTCATGCTGGCGGGCATTCGCGAGATATTGATCATCTCCACGCCGCAGGATACGTCGCGCTTTGCCGACCTGCTGGGCACAGGCGAGCAGTGGGGGCTCAAACTTTCTTACGCGGTACAGCCCAGCCCGGATGGCCTTGCGCAGGCATTTATCATCGGCAAGGAATTTATCGGAGCCGACGCATGCGCGCTGGTGTTGGGAGACAACATTTTTTACGGGCAGTCGCTTTCCGCGCAGTTGGTGAAAGCGGCGGGTAAGAAGACGGGCGCGACGGTATTTGCCTATCCCGTTCACGATCCCGAACGCTATGGTGTGGTCGAGTTCGATAAGCAGGGACGCGCGATCAGTCTTGAAGAAAAGCCAGCGGTGCCGAAGTCGCGCTATGCCGTGACGGGCCTGTACTTTTACGACAACGACGTGGTTGATCTCGCGGCTGCGCTCAAGCCTTCGCCGCGCGGCGAGCTCGAGATTACGGATTTGAATCGCTGCTATCTCGAGCGTGGCACCTTGAATGTCGAGCTGATGAGCCGCGGCATGGCCTGGCTCGATACGGGGACGCATGATTCGCTTTTTGAGGCAGGGCTTTTTATTCAGACTATCGAGCGGCGGCAGGGCTTGAAGATCGCCTGCCCTGAGGAGATTGCGTTCCGCTACGGCTATATCACAGCGGAACAGGTAGAGGCTCTGGCGCAGCCTGTGCGCAAGAGCGGCTACGGACAATACCTGTTGTCTCTGCTGCATGAGCCAAATTTTCCTTCCGACGGCATATAAGCGATGAAAGTGATAGAGACGGCATTACTCGGGGTCTTGATCCTCGAGCCCAGAATATTCACGGATGAGCGCGGCGCGTTCTGCGAAACATACAACGAGCGCGTGATGGCGCAGGCGGGCCTGCCTACGCGCTGGGTGCAGGATAATTTTTCCCTGTCCCGACAGAATGTGGTCCGCGGGATTCACTATCAAATCCAGAACACGCAGGGCAAGCTGGTGCGGGCCACGCATGGCGCTGTGTGGGATGTAGCCGTGGACTTGCGGCGCAACTCGCCGACCTTTGGACAGCATGTTGGCGTTGAGCTGTCCGGCGAAAACGGCCGGCTCTTCTGGATTCCGGAAGGTTTTGGACACGGGTTCGTTGTGTTGTCTGAAACGGCGGGCTTTGCCTATAAAGTCACCGAGTATTACTCTCCGGCTGATGAGCGGACGCTGCTGTGGAATGATCCCACGCTGGCGATTCCGTGGCCGGTGTCGGAAGCCGATGCTATCGTCTCCGCGAAAGACCAACAGGGGCGAACATTAGATCAGGCTGAGTTGTTTGCGTGAGTGAGACGCGGAGAATTTTGATTCTTGGAGCCGGCGGCCAGGTCGGCACCGAGCTGCGTCGCAGCTTTGCCGATGCGGGTGACGTAACAGCCTGGGATCGCAATATTGCCGATCTTTCGCAGCCTGAAGGGTTGCGGTCTCTCATCCATGAGCTTCGGCCTGACATTATTTTGAATGCCGCTGCGTATACCGCCGTCGATCGGGCCGAGTCTGAGCCGGAACTGGCCATGACGATCAACGGTGATGCGCCGCGCGTTCTGGCAGAAGAAGCGTCCAAGCTGGGCGCGTTGCTGGTGCACTACTCGACTGATTATGTCTTCGATGGCGCGAAAGATTCGCCATGGGTCGAGAGCGATCCGACCGGCCCGCTGAATGTCTATGGGCGGACGAAGCTCGCGGGAGAGCGTGCGATCGAGGAAACAGGCGGCAGGTATCTTATCTTTCGCACGAGCTGGGTCTATGGAGCGCACGGGCGCAATTTTCTGCTGACCATGCTGCGGCTGGGGCGTGAGCGCGACCAGTTGAAAGTTGTCGACGATCAATTTGGAGCGCCCACTTCATCGGCAGCCATTGCCGATGCCACGCGAGCTGTTATTGAAAAAGCGGCGAGCGGTGACACGGGCAATTCTGGCAATTACCACATGACTTGCGGCGGCGAGACGAGCTGGTGCGGATTTGCGCGGGAGATCTTTGCGCGGCAGGCGCTGCAGACGGGAGGCAAATCGCCGCAGATCCTGCCGATTCCTTCCAGTGAATATCCCGTGCCCGCAGCTCGTCCAGCCAACTCGGTTCTCTCTAACCGAAAGCTGCAATCAGCTTTTGGCATCGCATTGCCGGATTGGCGCTCGGCGCTCGACGCAACGATGAAAACGCTCGCGTAAGCGCCTGAACCATTGCCGAAGACATCAGGAAGATGCGGCGTTGAATCCAATTTGCGCATGCTTGCCGGCGTCATTTCGTATCTGAGCCGGGCCAGAGAAGAGATTCCCGGTGATTACAGCCCGGTCTACTCCCTTGCCTAAGAAAATGTGTGGCTTGTTCTGGCGAAACTCACAGCCCTGAATCAAGATGCTGCCGGAAGCTGCCTGAATCGCAGCTCGATCTCCCGCTTTAGCCCACTCTACAAAGGTGCAATCGCTGAAGCCGACTGTGCCTTGGCCATCTACCTTGGCAATCTGGTTGCAGGGCCCCCAGAAAGCGCTGTTGCTGATGCGGACGACTCCTTTGTTCGCAGCGCGAACCTCGACCATGGTCGGATCGTCGCCGTGAAATGAGGTGAATTCTCCATTCGCAATCAAGAGACCATAAGGAGCGGCCTGTTCGACAAGGATGGCGCGATTGCAATCGTCGGCACCAATGCCAAGGAAATTGCCATTGCAGCCGCCCGTCGATGTTTCTACGAATTTGTAACCGACATGGTAGCCGAAACAAAATGTGTTGAGCACATACTCCCAATCGGACCGGCCAAAAATGAAGGCTTCCCCGTTTTCGGTTTGCCACTGGTAAACCTTCTTGTTCGAGCTCCACCATGGATTGAAATGAACATTTTCAATACGGCCAATGTCATAGATGGCATCCACCCAGATGCCGCGCCTGAGTGGCTGGCCAGTGACGTTGCGTATGTTGTGGCGCTCATTCTGGCTGGCATCGATGCCCTGGTAAGGATTCAGCAGTTCGACATCGAAGACCGCCGGATTCTTCCCGCGCATGGCGATCGTCCACGGATAGGGTGCCGGCTCTTCGTCAATTTTTTGCTCTGGATAATAGATAGTCAGGCCGCAGACAGAGCTGTTGGTGCTCAGAGTGAGAAACGGCTTGCCATCTTCGCTGCCTCGGCCTGCATCTACGAAAAGCGCAGTTCCATCGTCTCCCGGCCTTGGCTGTCCTTTATCGCGGATTCCAGCGTGCGAAGGGACGCAGCTGAAAGAGCCGCGAAGCGTCACGCCTACGGGCAGAGTCAGCGTTCCACGAAATAGATACCGTCCTGGGGGTGCATAGACTGTGCCTCCGCCGGCTTTATCGGCATCGTCCAGGGCATGCTGGAAGGCAGCCGTATCATCGGTGGATGCGTCTCCACGAGCTCCGTAGCTTCTGACATTGATGGCGTGGACAGCAGGACTCTCTTTGGCTTGGGCAATCGCGCCTGGAGCTTCCATGAATGCTGCCATTCCTGCGGCTGCGCCTAAAGACAGAAGGCGCCGACGCGACGTAACCGCAGAGCCCCGTAGGCCTGCCTCGGTCTCATTCTTCATGCTCATCTCTTTATCTCCGAGTTAGTCGACGTTGTTCGACATGGAGGGCGGTGCATCCTGCGGAGCGCTGCCCCACTGCGTATTTGGCTTGTCGGTCATTTCCAGAATCAATGTTCCACCGTTTGCAATATCCGATTGCTGGAACCATGGCTTGCCCAGCAGCTTCCCGTTCAGCTGCGCGGACTGAATGTATTTATTGCGATCGGAAACGTGATGGGCAATGACGGTAAATTGCTTTCCGTTGCCCATGCGGATGGTGCTTTTGCTGAAGATGGGGCTGCCGATTTCGTATACCGGGCTGCCTGGGCACACCGGATAAAATCCGACGGCGCTGAGAACGTACCACGAGGAAGTCGCGCCACCATCGTCATCACCGGGGATGCCAAGTGGGCCATCACCATACCAGACGTCCATCATCTGACGCACGCGCCGCTGCGTCTTCCACGGCTGGCCGGAGAAATCGTAGAGATAGGGAATGTGAAAGCTGGGCTCATTGCCTTGCGCGTACAAGCCGACCAGGCCGGTGGCATCGGGAAATTGATCGAGGAAATGGAATTTGGAGGTGCCGTACTGTTCTACGAAGAGCTGGTCGAGCTTTTTGTTGAAAGAATTCCGACCGCCCATGAGATGGATCAGCCCGGCCACGTCATGCTGCACGCTGAAGGTATAAAGCCACGAATCGACTTCGGTGAAATAAGCGCGGCCGCCTTGCCCGCCGCCGAGCTTGGGATCGAAATCCGCGACCCACGCGCCGTCGGCGCTTTTCGGCGCCATGAAGCCGATCTCGCGATTGAAGACAACCTCGTAATTGTGCGCGAGCTTTGTGAAGTAATCGGCATCCGCTTGTTTGCCCAGCGCCTTTGCCAGTTGGGCCATGCACCAGTCGTCATACGCGCTTTCGAGCGTGACGGACACAGCCTGCCGCCGCTCGCCGGTCACCTCCGGCACCGTTTCTGTTTCGCCTTTGGCTAAGGCAGGGAAAAATCCTTTCTCGAAATACACCTTGTCGAGGCTCGTGAGTGGCCCGCGCCGCCAGGGAAGCATGGTCGCTTCGGTTGCATTCTTCCGCATCGCCGCATAGGCCAGGTTGACATCGAAGTCGCGATAGCCTTTGGCGTAAGCATCCGCGATGAACGATGCAGCGTGATGCCCGATCATGACCTCCTGGTCTCCAGCCACTGAGGGAAAGGAGGGTAGCCATCCGCTCTGCTCATACATGCGGAGGTAGGAGCGGATCATGTTTTGCTGCTGGTCCGCATCGAGCAACAACTGCAGCGGATGCAGGGAGCGATAAGTGTCCCAGATGCCGTCGTCGATATAAAAATCGTGACTCTCCGCATTGTGAACAGTGTGGTCGTATCCGCTGAAGTATTTGCCATCCTCGGTGATGTCAGTCATGCGCCCGAGGGAGCGGTATAACGCGGTGTAGAAGATGGTGCGCTGCCTCTCGGTGCCGCCCGTTACATCCATTGCGCCAAGTGCCTTGTTCCAGACAGCTCGTGCCTTTGCCTCAACCTGGTTGAAATTCCAAGCTGGAATGTCGCGCTCGAGATTGCGCTTTGCCTGTTCGACGCTGATGTAGGAGATCCCGACGCGGACTTCAATCTGCTCGTTGTCATGCGTCGCAGTATTGGTTACGAATCCGATTGCATCGCCGGAGCGCTTGGCTTCGCGTGAAAGATCGTCGCCCTGCCAAGTGGAATAGTTTGAGATGGGCTTGGAAAATTCCACATAGAAATATTCCCTTGTTTCGCCGCCGGTTTCGGTCAACTCACCAACCGGGCCGACGATCTTTTCGCTTCCCTGGAGCGCCGAATTTCCAACCACAGCGAGATCGGAGTGATCTTTCATGCTCAGCGCCAGATGCGCATGAGCATTGGCCGGAAAAGTGAATCGGTAATAGGCCGCCTGCTCGCCGACGGTGAACTCGGCCTTGATGTTCCATGTCTGAAGATCCGCTTCATAGTAATAAGGAGTGGCGGTTTCAAAGTCATGATCGAAATCGGAGGCGTAGTCCTGCGGATGGCTGCTGCTATCGCCGACAGACGCCATCAGCATGGCGGGGCCGACAGGGAATCCATAAATCTTATCCGCAAGATAGCGGTCCGTAATTCCCGGTGTAGTGATCGGCGCGAGCCTCGCCATACCGTGCGGATATTGAACGTAAGGAATGGTTGCCGTCAGCAGCTGTCCAATCCCTCCTATATTCGGGGCAACATAGTCGACTGGGTCTTTCGCTCGCTGTCCCTCCATCCGCAGAGCACTGCAGAAAACAATTACCGGAAGCATCCATCCGCAGAAATATTTCCCAAAGTGTTTCATTGATCGCGTCATCCTCTTTCATTTTCCTGCTGTTATTTCGCTGCGCGTCGATTCGCTAGTCCATCTGTTTAACCAGGACGATCGACCATGCCGGGAGCTTCACGCTCAGGTGCAGCCTTCCCGTTTCGTCCGTTCGAGCAATCTTCTTCTCAGTGTTCCATGCCAGCTTGCGAAGCGCTTCAATCTGCTCCCTGTTGGGCGGCTCAGGCTTGCCCATGGCTTCCCATACAGTGATGGCATCTCCGTGCTCTTTGTCCAATGTCTCTACAAGGAAAGAAGCATTTGCAGGAAGATGATCGAGATTCAGAACGAAATCGCGCGCGCTGCCGCTGTTGTCTATGCTGTCGGCGGCTTCCTGCGAGGTGGTTACCGGGAGCGAGACTTTTGTTTCCGGCGGATAGTTGTAGCCAACCGCTGCAATGCGTCCAGTCTTGCTGTCGCGCGAGACGATTCCACCCGGCGTCTGAAAAAGTATTTCGTCGCCAAGCTCATTCATAAATCGATAGGCATGAAATGCCGGCTTGACGATCTCCTGGTAATTGATGAGGCCAAACCCTCCGTGAAAGATGGAGTCAGTTAGCCTGTTTTCCTCGAAAACATCGGTGAATGTCCAGTAGGAGAGCGAATCTACGAGGCCGATCGATTCAAGATTTGTTTTTGCGATGAAAGTCGCCGCTGCCAGAGAGTCATGCGAGTGATCGGTGGGCGACGGGCTTGAGTTCCATTCGGTGAGATGTATCTCGGCTTTCGGGTAGGGGCTGGCATCGATGATTTTGCGCATGGTGCGAAGATCGTCGCGCGTGGAATCGATACTTCGCCGATAGCCATGGCCTTTTGGTATGCCTGGTTCGTCGATGGCGAAGTCCTGCGGATAGGGATGGGTCGAGACAAAGTCGACGGGAAGATTATTGGTGTGGCAGTAATTGAGAAAGTCATCGATCCACACGGGGCGCCATGGAATTGTGAAGGGATCGAAAGGCTTTCCGGAAGATTGTGCCGCCTTCAATGCTTCATGATCCATGTTGAAGTTGCTCGTGGCGGGTCCGCCTACGCGAAGCTGTGGGTCAATTTTCTTGATGGTCTCCGCTGTCACCTTGTACAGCTCGAAGTATTTTTCCTGAGAGCCGCCACGAAAAAACGATTGATACAGATTAGGCTCATTCCATACTTCAAAGTACCACTGACGTACCTCATCTGAGCCGTAGCGCTGTACACAGTGCTCTACAAAGGCGTGCACCAGGTCCGCCCATTTGTTGTAGTCCAACGGAGGGCTTCCATCGGCGTGCCACCAAAACGTTGTGTTGTGCACGGGAGCCAGCGGTCCGGGAGAAAAACTCAGCTCCACAAAAGGTCGAATTCCCTTCGCCAGCATTCGGTCATAGAGGTCATCGACGTATTGGAAGTTGTAGATGGGAGTGCCGTGCTCATCTTCCCGATAGACGAACATGTCGTCTTGAAAGATTCCGTGAAAGCGTACGTACTGAAAGCCGTCAAACTTCCCGGCCATTTGCAGCTCTTCCTGCCAGGTGGAGCGCAGTCCTTCATTCGCGCGTCCCGCGCCGACGACTTTGCTCCAGAAATGAACCAGCGGTTTGCCGCTACCTTTTGCATCTGCTGTCAGATGAATCGCGGTTGCGGCATCTGCCGCAGCGGCGATTCCAGTTTGTCTTGTTTCGGCGTTTGCAACGGAGCCACAGATCAGGCTGCAGACAACGAGTGAGAGTATCCAACGCATGATAGCCCGCATAGTTTATTCGATAATTTCTTTTTGTAGATGGATGAATGACGCTTTGTTGATGAAGCAAACACCGTTGCCCAGGAAGCAATGAATTTTATGCAGGCGAACCTTCTCGATTCGCCTGCATGATGCATGGATCAGAACGCCAGACGCGCGCCAATTTGCAGGTTGCGAGCCTGGCCGCTGCTTACGATCTGGCCGAATGTGCCGTCGGTAATGGAACCATCCGGCGGACCGAGGTTTCGATTGTTAAATGTATTGAAGGCTTCAAAGCGCAGTTCAAAGCTGGCTCGCTCACCGAAATGCTGTTTGCGATCGAGGCTCATGTCCCAGTTGCCATAGGCCGGGCCGCGAAGGTTTGGCTCATTGCGGTTGCCGTCTCCGGTGGTGTATGCGGCCGGAATGGCATAGGCCGTGGTGTCGAACCACTTATCCGGGTTTTGTCCGCTGCCGAGATGCGGATCGTGCAGCCGGTTGGCTACGGCTCCGATGCCCGGAAGGTTTGTGTTATTTGGAACGGTAATGACGACAGGAAGGCCTGAGCCGTAGGTCGTTACGCCGCTCCATTGCCAGCTGCCGATGATCTGGCTGACAATACCCTTTCCGAGCAACTGATGTCCCTGCCCAAAGGGAAGCTGATAGATGTAGTTCACGATCAGATACTGTGGGCGATCATATTCTGCAACGGCGCGTGAAAGCCCCAGGTTTGTCGGATCGATGATGGCTCCGCTGCGTCCGGCATAGCGCTCCGGAATATCATTGATTCCTTTACTGAAGGTATAGGACGCCTGCAGATAGAGACCGTGCGCGTCGTCGCGATGCTGCAGTTGCGCGGTGAAGGCATCATAGTACGAATCGCCAACCGGATCGTGATACCAGTTCACGTCAGTGTATTGCGGGAATGGCCGAAGCAACTGGCTATAGGCAACTGTAGGTGCGCCGAGCGAGCCTTGCAGTTGCCCCGCAAAGGGATTGGCTACCTGCTGCGTGAGCTTGGAGCCCAGGCTCAGATCTGTGATCGGCGCTGAATCCTGGTCCAGGTTGTACCAGAGGTGCTCACCGCGCGATCCGGCATAGGCCGCCGTGAGCACCGTGTTGCGGGAAAGCGACCGCTGGATGCTCAGGTTCCAATCCTGATGGTTGGGAAGCGTACCGGGACGGTAGGGAGCGCCGATGCCTTGTCCCACCAGAGAGCTGGCCGGAGCGGGGTAAGGCAGATAGCCGGCTACGAATGGATTGGATAGCGTTGCGCCTGCCGGCGGCGTGTTGGGCGCCGGCGGCGGCGGTCCAGTATAGACATTTGTCGACACCTGATAGCCGGTGCCGGCTACATTGCCGTCGCTATTTGTAACCCAGAAGAGTCCATATCCGCCGCGTATGGCGGTTTTGTCGCCAAGCTTGTAGGCAAAGCCGAGACGTGGTGCGAAGTTGGTGTAGTCGGTATCGTTTTCCCCTCTCGGATTTCCGTTCACACCGGCGAACTGCACGATTCCTGGAAGGTTGGTGACCGGATCAGGTGTCGTTGGATCGAACCAGGTCAGCTTGTTGTATCTGTCCGTCCACCCGGTAAGAACGTCGTAGCGAAGGCCGAGATTGAGCGTGAGGTTGCTGGTGACTTTATAGTCGTCGTTTACGTAGCCATCGATATTCTTCTGTGAAGAGGTTGCTGACGCGTCCTTGGTGGTATAGCCGCCGTCGGGAGCACCGAGAAGAAGCGAAGCGAAACCCCATCCGGCATCGGCAGTGGCGCTGGCCGGGTCGGGAGCTTGCGTGTAAGCCCTGCCGAAGGTGAAGTATCCGGCGGGATTGAGCGGGCGAAACTGGTTGAAGTAGACGAACCTGAACTCAAAGCCTGCCTTTATCGTGTGCGGACCGGTCACCCAGGTTAGGTGAGCCTGTCCCTGGTTGCTGCCTTCCGTATCGGCGTCTACGGCGGAGTTCTGGATACCGATCGGGCTGTCATCGGAGATGCCGAATTGGGGAAATACTTTGCTCTCCGTCTGCTGGACGAAAGAAGCAGGGAAGCCGAGGGTGCTGACATCGAATCCCTGGCTGGGAATCAGAGTGCCGAAGAAGCTATGAACGAAGTTTCCGCGGAACTCCACTAATAGGTTTGGACGGATCGTCCATGTATCGCTGATGGTGCCGGTCCATGCAGTGTTGGTGGCGCCGCCGGGATCGCCATTTGTGCCTGTCTGCGGAAATGCGATATTCACTGACGGAGTGATGCCGGTGTAAGCGTGGCGTCCCACGGTGACAAAGGCCTTGTGGCTGCTTCCGAAATTCTGATCGACACGCGCGAGAAAGGTATTCTGCGTTGTCTTTCGTGTCGGCGTGATGACGAAGTTGTTATAGATTCCCTCTACGCCGGTGGTGTTGGGCATGGGGTAGTAATTGAGCACATTCTGCACAATCGGATTGTTGATCCGATTGGGGGGGATGATGTTGCCCGGAAACGGAGTTCTCGTGAATGTATTTGTGGTGCCGGGAACGAGTGTCGTCGAGTTCGGGTCGTAGAGGGTGATTTGATTTCCGCTCTGATCGACGAGGCCGGAGAAATCTCCGGTCCGCATTGCAGCGGTGGGTACGCTCCCGGTAAAGATGTCGGGCGTGCTTTGCGGATCCCATTCAAGGTTGAGGAAAAAGAACGTCTTGTTCCTTCCGTTGTATACCTTGGGGAAAAGCACGGGACCGCCGATGCTGAAGCCGTAATTGTTTTCGTGGTATGTGCTTCTTGTCTGGCCTACGTGATTCGGATACCAACCGTTCGCATTGAAGTCGGTATTGCGGAGATATTCGTAGGCGCTGCCGTGAAAAATATTGCCGCCAGACTCGGAAGCGGCCGTGACGACACCGCCGCCGGACATGCCGTACTCGGCGGAGTAGTTGTTGGTGATGAGCTTGAGCTCGCCAACGGACTCAAGCGGCGGCGTATAGGCCAGATCGCCTGATGAGCTGTTGACCTGCGTGGCTCCGTCGAGCAGAACGTTGCTGGTGTTTGCCATGCCGCCGTTGATCTGCGCCTGGATGCCGGCATTGAAATAGACCGGTAGCACGCCCGGCTGCAAAGCGATCAGATTGTAAGGATTGCGTCCCAACTGCGGCAGCTCGATGATCTGCTGGCGCGAAACGGTCCCACCCAGCTCAGAGTTTTCCGTCTCGAGCTGAATGGCATTGGCCTGCACGGTCACGTTCTGCGTGATTGCGCCGACTTTGAGAATCAGATCGACGTTGGTCGAGAGATTGACGGTGATATGAACGCCCGTGACAGTGGACAGAGAGAATCCAGTCGCTTCGGCCGTGACGTTATAGGTGCCCGGCGCGAGATATGGAATCGTATAGTAGCCGTTTGCATCGGAGACGGTTGAGCTCACTACGTTGGTGGCAAGATCGGTGGCGTCGATCTTGGCCCCGCGAACGATCGCGCCCGATGTGTCTCTCACTGCGCCGGTTATGGTTCCTTGCTCCGCCTGGCCGAACGCCATCGATTGAAACGATACTGCCCCGCTGAATACGCCGAAGAGCAGGAGGACGATGACGGCGAACAGACTGCCGCGTTGTTTCGGATATGGAAGCAGAGATGCATCTCTATCTTGGAATGATGTTTCTTTCATTAGGCCCCCTATGTTTTGCGGAACTGAAGCCTCCGCGATTGCCGTTTCGACAGCTCGAAAGCCTGTCTTGCTCAAGCACACACAACCCTACGAGCGCGAAAAGGGGTTTTGGCAACGTTAGAACGCTGTTTAACAGTAGAGCGAACGGGCAGTGGAATCAGCGATTTGCATGCAATATGCCGCTGTAACAGTAGTTACCCATCCAGAAACAGCTATGTACACGCCTGTTTCGAGCCGGCTTTGAGTTTGCGTAATCAAATGCCACGACCGTCATCGATTCAGATGGAAATGAAAAAGGCGATACGGAAGGTATCGCCTTTTCGGGTAGGACAAAGTAAGAACGCGATTAAGGATGCAGCCGGAACTCTCCGCTGAGCGAGGCGTCCGATGCGCCGCCCACCCAGACCGTGAACTTCCCCGGCTCGACAACCCATTTTTCTTCGACATTCCAAACGGCAAGCTGTTTCTGTGGAATGTGGAAGACGACGTCTTTCGTCGCGCCCGGCTTGAGATCGATCCGCGAAAAGCCCTGCAAGGATCGCTCCGGCGTTTCGACGCTGCTCACATTTTGCCGGACATACAGCTGCGCCACTTCTTCGCCTTCGCGATCGCCTGTATTGGTTACGTCGACATGCACCTCGATATCCGCATCGCTGCCTGCCGCAGGAGGGGTTACGGCAAGGTGATCGTAGCGAAACGTGGTGTAGCTGAGCCCGAATCCGAAAGGGAAGAGCGGCTTGCCGTCATCGTCGACATACTTATGCACGCGCGAGGGATCGGCGTTGTAGAAGTCCGGCAACTGTCCCACGCTGCGCGGAAATGTGATCGTCAGCCGGCCCGCGGGATTGTTTTTGCCGAAGAGCGTTTCGGCAATCGCCTGGCCCCCGAACTCGCCCGGATACCACGCTTCGAGAATCGCCGGCACATGTTGCTTGGCCCAGCCGATGGTTAGCGGCCTGCCGTTTTCAAGAACCAGAACGACGGGCTTGCCCGTGGCTACGACAGCTTCGAGCAATTGTTCCTGATTGCCCGGCAGGTCAAGGTTGGATCGATCGAAGCCTTCGCCGGAGATTCCCTGCCATTATCCCAGACCGAGAATGACGACATCCGCATCCTTTGCCTGGGCTACGGCCGCTGGAATTTCCTTTCCGGCGTCAAACGTCACATTTGCCTGGGGGACAAGCGCGCGGATTCCATCGAGCAGGTTGATATGTTTGCCGTTCGGCTCCTTTTCATAATCGCCGTAACGCGCCACGTCGGCATTGGGGCCGATGACGGCAATGCGCTGTACGGACGTAGAGAGTGGGAGCAGATGATCGTCATTCTTGAGGAGCGTCATGGACTCACGAGCCGACTCAAGTGAGATCGCCAGATGCTCCGGCGACCGATACGTCCGCGCGTTCAGCGTGGTATCGACAAGCGGGTGATCGAATAATCCGAGAGCAAGCTTTACGCGGAGCACGGAGCGAACGGCACGGTCGAGGTCAGCTTGCGCAAGCGAGCCCTCATGCACGCAATCGATCAGCGCATTTTGGAAGACATCATGATCGAAGTCATAAAATTGCATGTCCACGCCGGAGCGGATGGCCATGCAGACAGCGTCTTTCGGCGTTGCCGCCACCTGATGCACCTTATAAAGGCGCTGAATTGCGCCGAGATCGGAGAGCACGAATCCTTGAAAGCCCCACTCATCGCGCAGAATCTTCTTCAGCAGAAATGGGTCGGCGGTCACAGGAATGCCGTCGATCTCGTGGTAAGCGGCCATTGTCGCCATCGCATGTCCTTCGCGGAATGCAGGCTCGAACGATTTCAACATCACGGTGCGCAATTCGCGCTCGCCAATGTGGACGGGAGATGTATTCGTGCCGCCTTCAGGAGAACCATGACCGGCAAAATGCTTTGGTTCCGCGACTACGGTATGGTCGGTATTCAGGCTCGTTCCCTGTGCGCCACGTACGTAGGCCAGGCCCATCTGACCGGTTAAATATGGGTCCTCGCCGAAATCTTCCTCGACGCGTCCCCATCGCGGCTCACGCGCCAGATCGAGGACCGGGGCAAGGATCATATCGACGCCGGTGGCGCGGGCTTCAGCGGCAATGGCTGCGCCGGTTTGTTGTGCGATTCCGGGGTTCCAGGTCGCGGCCAGGTTGAGCGGCGCCGGAAAGACCGTCCCGGTATCGAAACCGTGCAGACCTTCTTCGATGAAGAGCGCGGGAATACCGAGCCGGTTGTGCGCGACGACCCATTTCTGGATAGTGTTTGCCTGTTCCGGTGTCGCGTTTAAGTCGTGAATGGCGCCCACGCCGAGATTTCCCCACACGCTCTGAGCCTTCTCCGGAAGAAACACGGCATCGGCGCCGGCATGGGTATCGTCCGCGTGCTTATCCATGATGTCTTTGGCTCCGGCATAAAAATCCAGCTGCCGAACTTTTTCCTCGAGCGTCATGCGGCGCAAAAGATCCTCGACTCGTTTTTCTGTCGGCGCATCCGATCGCCGGTACACGGCATTCGTCTCAGGCTTTGCGCCGGATGTCTGCGCTTGAGCCAGGCTGAAGTGAGCAAAGGCCGCGACGCTGACGGCGAGCGTGAAAATGGATTGCACAGCTCTTCTGGTGAATTTGCTCATCTGATTTTCTCGACCCGGCTCACTCCGCACCTCTTTTTACGTGCTGATTTTTCCTGCATATTGCTCCGATAGACCAAACTATCCAGTTCGGCATCCTGACGCAACGTTAGGACAATTTGTAACGTAGGTTGATGCTATTGAAAAATAACCCGTTTACCAAAATCATGCGCGCGCTAACGGTAGATACATCTCCGCCAGCGGCACACTCGGGCGCGCATCCGGGGCAAGGCAAACATCCGATGAAGATGAGTGCTAAAATTGCACTCGCTGAATTTCGCTATGCATCAGACACATCAGAATGACGTTAGGACACTTGAATTAGCGAAAGTTGCAGGGACAGAGGAAGACATTGCCCTGCTCCAACAGCACGTCAAGGAAGTTATTGAAGGCGCCGCCTTTAAAGGGAGTCACCGAAGCGGGCAATTTCTTCAGTACATCGTCGACCAGGCAATTGCCGGTCATTTCGAGGCCCTGAAAGAGCGTGTGATCGGGGTCGAGCTGTTTGGCCGCTCTCCTTCTTATGACACGGGGGACGACGCCATTGTACGCGTGACCGCAAGCGATGTGCGCAAGCGGCTGCTGCAACATTATGGCCGATACGGGGCGACTTCCGAGTTCCGCATCAGTCTGCCTCTGGGCTCTTACGTTCCCGAAATATTACGCGATTCGCCGCACCATCCACTCCCGGTAGAAGCCGCAGACGTGCATCACAATGGCAGCACGGCGACGCAGCCGGAGACAGCCGCAACTCCTTTGGAAGCCGCGGAGGCGGTTTCGGCTTCGGTCCATACTGAAGCGGTTGACGGCTCGAATCAGGGAAGACGCCTGAGATGGCTTGCTGTTGGCCTTATTTTTGCTCTCACTCTTGTGAATGTCGCGCTATGGGGCCTGTTCTGGAATCATTTTGCCCGCAAGGCCGGAGCAGCAGCTACCACGCTTCCCTGGTCGGCGCTTTTTAATGCACCGCATCCGTTGCAGCTGATTACCAGCGATCCAGACATTGCTGAAATTCAGGGTTACACCGGCCAGCCGATCTCTGTCTCAGACTATGCCAATCACAATTACATTCCCAACCCGGAGAAATTGACGCCCGAGATCAACCAGCTATGTCAGATTCTGCTTCGCGGAAACAAGGCGTCTCTGGTCGATACGCCGATTGCCGTAAGCATCGCTGAACTGGCCCAGGCCAGCGCGAAAAAAGTTGAGGTGCATGCGGCCAGAGGCGTGCAGCTATCGAATCTGCAAACCGATGACAACTTCGTTCTTCTGGGAAGTCCGCGCTCCAATCCCTGGGCCGCTTTTTTCAGCGATCAGCTGAATTTCCGCTTTGTTTATGACAAGGATTCAGGGCAGGAGATCATACGCAATCTTCACCCGCGCCCACACGAGCAGACGCAGTATGTTCCCACCGCGCTTGGATGGGCCACCGGCCAGTCCTATGCTCTCGTCGCTTTGGTGCGCAATCCTGACCAGAGCGGGCAGGTGCTGCTGCTTGGCGGCGCCAATGCGGAAGGCACAGAAGCTGCGGGAAAATTGATCACCGACCTGCCCCGTCTGTCGGCCGTGCTCAAAGGCTGCGGCATTTCTGCCGCGGGTCCGCTGCAGCACTTTGAGCTGCTGCTACGATTGAATATGATGGCGGGCTCTCCCACCAATATCAACGTAGAGGCTTGCCACATTCTGCCGGGAAACCCAATCCAGTAGGGAACGCGATTTCGGTGGCGAAGTTCGACGACTTAGACGCCCTCTAAATTTCCTATTTCTTGAAATTTTCTGGGAATGAGTGGTACCTTATCAGTCCGACAAGGCACCACTGAGATGACAATGACTGTGCTTAGGCCGAGACCCCATAGCGCTTTGCGGATTCCTTGCTCGACAGGAAAGGATAAAGTGCAAGGCGCGCCTGATCGAAATTGTTCCAGAGCTCGACATCGGGGAGAGCGGGGATTGTGACCAGTTCCTTCTGATCGAATGCCGCGAGTGAAGCGTCGACACAATCCTCCGCGCTCATCACATTCTTCTCGGGCAGATTGTGTACGGGCAGGCCTGCACGATCCCAGAATTCAGTGCGCGTCGCGCCAGGAAGAACCGCCTGCACCTGCACGCCTGTATCCTTGAGAGTCTTAAAGAGAGACTGCGTGAAATTCAACACATATGCCTTGCTTCCGCTGTAGGTGCCGTTGAGGGCGTCAGGATTGACAGCCACAACCGAAGAGATATTGATCACTGCGCCGTCTTTTCTGGCGATCAGATTCGGTAAAACAGCTCCAGTTAGCCGGGTCAATGCGGTGATGTTGAGGAAGATCATGTTCTCGAGTTCGTCGATGCTGGAGTCGACTAGTGACTTCGTTCCGCCGAAGCCTGCATTGTTGACGAGAATGGCGATGGACTTATCCGATTGAAGCCGGTCTTCAAGCTTCTGAAGGTCGGACTTATTGGTGAGATCGGCCGGCAATGTCTGGACGCCGACTCCGGTTTCGGTGGTCAGTTTCGCGGCGAGATCGCTGAGACGCTTCTCATCACGCGCGACAAGAAGAAGGTCATAACCGCGTTTGGCAAAGCGGTCCGCATAGACCGCCCCGATGCCGCTCGATGCACCGGTGATGACGACTGTACCTTTGGAACTTGCTGTAGACATAAACGAAACTCCGTAAGTTGAGAATTTAGCCGCCTTAGCGGTTCATTTACATAGATTAGACCAGTCTGTTCTTTGATTCACAAAAAATTACTTTCTTCACCCCAACGGGTTTTTAGTCTTTCAACAGCACATTGAAAGCAAAAGCAAAGAAGAGCTCGAGCGGCTTATCGCTTTGCTCCGCCTTTGCACGCACCTGAGCTCCTTCCCAACCGTTAACCAGTAGAGCGGCGAGATCATCTGCCTTTGCTGTCTTCGGAAGCTCATGCTGTTCAATCGCCTCACGAATTGTTCTGGCAATGGCGTCTTGCCAGGCATCGAATGCCTGACGCAACACATTGCGGATCTCGGGATTACGTTCTGCGACCTCAAGACTCATCTGGCCAAGCAGGCAGCCGGCGATCGGACCTCGTCGTCCGTATACAGCAATCATCTCTTTGAAGTATCGCCGCAATCGCTTCAATGGCGAGAGTTTGGCGTCATCGAGAAAGAGCTGCCAGCGCTGCTGCTCCCCTGATGCATAGCGCTGGATGACCTCCTTTGCGAACGCATCTTTACTGGCGAAATGGTGATAAAAAGAGCCCTTGGGTATCGCAGCGAGCTGCAAAATTTCATTGATCCCCGTCGCGGTATAGCCAGCGGAATGGATTTGCTTAAGACCGATATCGATCAGATGCTCTCTCGTAACTTGTGAAGCCATATGGACCTCTAAAGAATAGACTAGTCCACTTTTCAATCGGCTTCAGAAACTTGTTCTTTTGTTGGATGGAAGGGAAAAAGAGAGTGCGGTTTCATCGAAGAATCTCGTACGGTCTTTTAATGCTGAGAAGATGGGGGCGTAATTCTGCCCAGCTGAACCGGAGATTCGTTGGCCTTGATGTAGTTGCCGTATCCGACGACGATGGTCGAGGCAATCAGCAGGATGAGGCCTACAGTGACGAGGCCGCGTGCGCGAAAGCTCGTTCCGCGCCATTCCTTTAACGCGAATCCCCAGATCGTCGCAAAAATAATGATGCTGGCCATGTGCAGCGTCCAGCTGGAAAAGTCATATTTGCCCATCCTGGTTTCTCCCATGCTGTAGAAGAAGAACTGGAAGTACCAGAGGATCCCGGCCAACGCGGCCATGGAGTAATTCATAAGCATTACGTCGGATTTCAGCCGTACATGGCCGGAAACTGGATGCTCATCGTCCGCGGGTGTGGGCGCGGAAGAGGGTATTCCGATTAGCTGAGCGGCGGAGCGGTTGCGCGCCAGCAGAATGAGGCACCAGATAAAGTTTGTGGTGAATCCGCCCCAGAGCACAACTACCAGAACCGGGAGGTTCTGCCACAGATCAGCGCCATGATGCTCCAGGAGTTGGACCTTGGCAATCTCTGCGATTGGCTTGCCGGATGCCAAACCATAGGCGAAACACGCGCTCATCACGCCGGACAGAATAGAGACAGCAATACCTTTTCCGTAGTGGAACTCTTCGACAGATTCCTGCTTTTGCTCTTTGGTCAGCTCGTTCTCTTTGGCTCGTCCTGCCAGCCCGCTAAAGAAAATGCCGAGAACGCAGACGCCAATTCCAGCGAGGATCGTCTGCCCTGAGGTCTGATGCAGGATGGCGTGGATCTCTCCGCTGAAGATTGGAGGCATGAGCGTGCCAAATACAGTACAGAGCCCGATTACGAGAGGATATCCGAGCGCAAATCCCAAATAACGAATGGAAAGGCCGCAGGTGAGGCCGCCGATGCCCCACATACATCCCCAGAAATAGGAATAGTAAAGACTGGATCGAGGTGCAGCATGAAGAATAGGGAAGAGGTTGGGTACTAACAGCGATGCGAGCAATAGAGGAACCAGAATCCAACTGAAAATGCCCTGGACGAGCCAATAAGTTTCCCATGACCAGCGCTTGATGCCGCGAAAGGGAACGTAACAACTGGCAGAAGACAATCCTCCCAGCCAGTGGTAGACGACTCCCAGAAACGGATTGACTCCCAAATTCCCTCCAGGACCAGGTAAATGCCCGGGATGCAGGCGCAGACCATCATAATGAATTTAATACTGATATGAGAATAAAATTCCTATTGAAGTTTCCTGATAAGAGCATCTACATTAGATTTTCAACTTTGGCACAATTCTTGCCGATCGCAGCTATTTTCGTCTTGAGCAGGGCGCGTCGCTATTAATGCAGAGCCTGTGATGAGGATTTTGTGCAATGTTTCGCCAATGATAATGTTCTACGTTGAATAATTTCAATAGATAGTTAATCTTGAATTGATTATTGCGATGTCCAAAGCAGCGCGATCTCAAAGGAGCTGACATGCAGGAAAAATCCGAGCGGATCTATAGAGCTCTCGACATCTTTCGGATCGAAATCCCTTCCTGGGGATTTGCCAATACCGGAACCCGCTTCGGGAAGTTTCTCCAGCCGGCTGCAGCCACCAACCTGGAAGAGAAGTTCGCCGACGCTGGCATGGTGCATCGTTTGACCGGCATTGCTCCCTCGCTTGCACTCCACGTGGAGTGGGACCTGCCTGACGGCGCAGCCGATATCCCCGCAATCCGGAAGCTTGAAAAGGCGCACGGGATACAGGCCGGTTCCATCAATCCCAATCTTTTCCAGTCGCAGGACTATAAATTCGGTTCCATCTGCAACCCCAATCCGGCTATCAGAGAAAAAGCGCTGCAACATTTGCTTATATCAGTAGAAGTCGGCAGGCAGCTCGGCGGACGCGATCTATCCATGTGGGTTTCCGACGGCTCCAACTATCCGGGAACGCAGAGCATTCGGAGAAGAATCGAATGGATGCAGGAGATTCTCCAGAAAGTCCATGCTGCGCTCGGTCCTGACCAGCGCATGCTGATCGAATACAAGCCCTTTGAGCCAGCCTTTTATCACACCGACATTGCCGATTGGGGAATGGCTCTGGAACTTGCGCGTGACGCGGGCCCGCAAGCGCGCGTGCTTGTGGACACCGGTCATCACTATCAATCGCAGAACATCGAGCAGATCGTGGCATGGCTCCTGCACCTTAATATGCTTGGAGGCTTTCACTTCAACGACCGGCGCTATGCCGACGATGACCTTACTTTAGGCTCCATCGATCCGTATCAGGTATTTCGCATCTTCCATGAGATCTTGAGCGACGCGCCTGCTTCCCGCAAAGCCGCGGACATTGCCTTCATGATCGATCAAAGCCACAACCTCAAAGGCAAGCTTGAGGCCATGATTCAAAGCGTCTGCACGGCGCAGGAGCTATATGCACGTGCGGCATTGATCAACCACGAGCGTCTCGCGGAACTTCAGCAGTCATGCAAATTAGTCGAAGCAGAAGAATGCTTCCGCGCTGCGTTCTGGGAAGATGTGCGTCCCCTTGTCAGGGCATGGCGCAAAGCCAGAAACCTGCCCGAAGATCCATTGCAGGCTCTGGCAGAGAGCGGCTACCTTGAGCGGATTACACAGGAAAGACGCGAAAAGAATACCGGTTCAGGAACTTCGTACGCGTGACCTCTATTTCATTAGAGGAAAAAATGCAGAAGGAAATGGTACACTTTTTCCGTTATGAAATCGGGAAGCAAGGCAAAGAAAACGGCGGAGAAAACAACCAAGCGGCTCTATCTGATTCCCATTCTGTCCAAAGCATTGGACATTATAGAGTTGCTGCAGGCTGAAAAGTCGCCGATTGTGCTTGAGGCGGTTTATCAGCGAACGCGTTTTTCAAAGACCAGCGTTTATCGAATTCTCCAGACGCTTGTGCATCGCGGCTACGTTGCAAAGACGAGCGATGGACTCTACCGCCTGGTCAGCCTGCCGACAAAAATGCGCTTCGGTTTCGGTAGCCAGAGCGCGGAGATGCCCTTTTCCGAGGCCGTGACCTCCAGTCTGCGTGCGGCCGCTGCATCTTCCGGTGTCGACCTGCAGGTTCTCGACAATAAATACGACGCTGCCACGGCGCTCAAAAACGCCGAGGAGTTTGTGCGCTCGCAGGTCGACCTGGTGATCGAGTTTCAAATTGACCGTCACATCGCTCCGGTTATCGCTGACAAAATTGCCGGCGCCGGCATTCCTCTGATTGCTATCGATATTCCGCACCCGCATGCTACGTACTTCGGAGTGGACAACTACCGCGTCGGCTTCGATGCCGGAGAATGGCTCGCCGAGCATGCCTTGAAGCACTGGAAGGGAAAGGCAAGCTGGGTACTGGGGCTTGATCTGGAAGAAGCAGGCACGCTTGTGCAAAGCCGCATCACCGGGGTTTTTGACGGTGTGCGCTCCAAATTGCCGGATATTCCCGTGGAGTCCTACGTGCGCATCGACGGTCGTGGCATGCGTGACAAGAGCCATCGCGTCGTCATGGATTTTCTGTCTCGTCATCCCAAGGATCGAAACATTCTGATTGCCACTGCCACGGACACAAGCGCGCTTGGCGCACTCGAAGCTGTGCAGGAACTGGGACGGGAAAAACACGTCGCTATCGTGGGACAGGATTGCATTCCCGAAGTTGCCGAGCAAATGATGCTGCCCGACAATCCGATCATCGGTTCGGTTTCTCACGAGGTTAATGATTATGGGCCACGCATCATCGAGATTGGACTCTCGCTGCTACGCGGGCGCACCGTTCCGCCCTACAACTACATCAACCATAAACTGATTACTCCGGAAACTCTCCGCGGCGCAGCGCAATAGCCTCACCTGCGCAGAAGAGGAAGAGAGAATTCATTTCTCCGTTTTTCTTGTCACATTTAATATCCCTATAGAAATATTTGCCCTATTGCTTTTCGTGTGGTATCACAATGAGCGAGATGAAAAACGATCGCATCGTAAATCTTCGCTATCTCGAAGACCTCTGGGACGATAACATTGCTGCCACTTTGGATGAGCCGGAGCTGCTCCGTTACCGCTCCAATCTTCTTGGCTCTGATCTGCGTATTACCAATTTCGGCGGAGGCAACACCAGCTCGAAGATCGACGAAACCGATCCTCTCGACGGTTCTTCGCGCAAGGTCCTCTGGGTTAAGGGCAGCGGTGGCGATCTCGGCAGCATTCGGCGCGGCGGATTCGCAACCCTCTATATAGAGAAGCTGTTGGCGCTGGCCGATAAGTATCGCGGCGTCGAATTTGAAGACGAGATGGTGGACCTCTACCCGCTATGCGCCTTCGGCAGCAACAGCGTAGCGGCTTCGATTGATACGCCCCTGCACGGCTTTCTGCCCTTCGCCCATGTCGATCACCTTCATCCCGACTGGGCCATCGCACTCGCCGCCGCTGCGAATGGGCATGAGAAGCTGGCAGAGTTCAACCAGCGTTTCGGGCATCAGCTGGTCTGGCTACCCTGGCAGCGCCCCGGCTTCGAGTTGGGCATGATGTTACAAAATGCCGTTAGGGCAAATCCTGGCTGCGACGGGGTCATCCTCGGCGGCCATGGATTATTCACCTGGGGTGATACGCAGCGCGAGTGCTATCGCAACACCATCACCATCATCGATCAGTTAGGTCAGTTTGTTCTCGAGCATGTTGAAAAGATGGGCGACCAGATCTTCGGTGGCGCGCATGTTCCGACTCGTTCCGATCAGGACGCGCTGGCATTGGAAATCTTTCCCTACATCCGCGGTCGCGTCTCTGCTCAGAAAAAATTGATCGGCACCTTTACCGGAACGCCGGAGATGCAGCGCTTCGTAAACTCCAAGGACGCAGAGAAACTCGCATTTCTCGGCACAAGCTGTCCCGATCATTTCATTCGCACCAAAATTCGGCCTCTGTATGTGCCGTGGAATCCGGCTGAGGATAGCGGCACGCTTCGTCCGAGAATCGACGAAGCGCTGGCAAAGTATCGCGAAGAATATGCCGGCTACTACCGGCAATATGCAACGGCTGCATCGCCTTCCATGCGCGATCCCAATCCGACTGTGGTGCTCATTCCCGGTATCGGCATGTTCAGTTTCGGCAAGAGCAAAACAGAGTCGCGCATCACCGGGGAGTTCTACGTGAATGCGATTCACGTCATGGAAGGCGCGTCAGCTCTGCAGACGGCAGATCATCCGCAGGTGCTGCCGCAGTCGGGTCCCGCGGCGCACACCTCGCTCTTCCAGGTGCACTGCAACTATGTGGCGCTGCCGCAGTCCGAAGCTTTTCGCATCGAATACTGGGCACTCGAAGAAGCAAAAATTCGCCGTCAGCCTCCGGAGAAAGAGCTCAGCCGCCATATCGTTCTTGTTGTCGGAGGTGGAAGCGGCATAGGCCGCGAAGTCGTGCGCATCGCTGGCGAACGCGGAGCACATGTCATTGCCGCGGACCGTGATCTTGAAGGCGCAAAAAAATCTTTGGAGGAATCCGCTCCTGCAGCCGGAAAAGAAAGTTCACTGGCCGTCGCGATTGACATTCGCGATCGAGCTGCGATTCAACAGGCGATTCAAGAGATTGTTGCCGGCTTCGGCGGCATCGACATTCTCATCAACACGGCCGCGCTCTTTCCTTCCTCGCCAGACGGGCACATCAGCGATGCACAGTGGGCATTGACGCTCGAAGTCAATGTCACGGCCAATCATCTTTTGGTTGACGAAGTTGCGAAAATCTTCGCAGAAGAAGCGCTCGATGCTTCTATCGTGCTTACCAGCTCCGCCAATGCTGTGGTCCCTAAACGAGGCAGCGAAGTCTACGATATCAGCAAGGCTGCGGTGAGCCATCTCATCCGCGAGCTGGCCGTGGGCCTGGCCCCCAGAGTGCGTGTCAATGGAATCAGCCCCGCGACCGTGGTTAAGGGGTCTACCATGTTTCCACGCGACCGAATCATTGCATCGCTGACGAAATACAACATCGCTTTCAACCCCTCGGCTACAGAGGAAGAGCTCAGAACCGTGCTGGCTGGGTTCTATGCAAAGCGCACTCTCACGCATCAGCCCATCGATCCGGTGGATTGTGCCAATGCAATTCTCTTTCTTGCCGGACCACAAGCGCGTTGCACATCCGGGCATCTGATCCCAGTAGATGGAGGGTTGACGGAGGCGTTTTTGCGATGACGGAAAGAGTCAGCGGCGCGTCACCCGCGCAAGCTCCACGGCATACCGTCGTCGCCATCGATCTGGGCGCAGAAAGTTGCAGAGTCTCACTTCTTCGCTGGAACGGGCATCGTCCTGAGATAGTGCTTGTGCATCGTTTTTCGAATGGGCCTATGCACGTTGGCAGCGATCTGCGGTGGAACCTTAATGCCATATGGGCCGAGGTCGAGGAAGGCCTGCGAAGCAGCGCTGCTTATGCGCCTGAGGGCATTCATTCCATTGCCGTGGACGGGTGGGCTGTCGATTATGTCCGACTCGATCATGAGGGACAGGCAACTTCGCCGCCCTTCTGTTATCGCGATCTGCGTACGGTCGCCGCGGAAGAGAAAGCTCACAGCAAAGTCAGTATTCCGCGACTCTTTGAGCTGACCGGAATCCAGAACCTCCGCTTCAATACCATCTATCAGCTCTATGCAGACGAACTGGCAGGCACGCCATCGAATCAATTGTGGATGAATCTGCCTGAATATGTCCTCTATAAGCTCGGCGGCGGCCGTGTCTCTGAATATACTAATGCAACGCACACCGGCCTCATCGATCTGCGAACAGGGAACTGGTGTGAAGAAATCTTCGCGGCATTGGACCTGGATATTGCCGCGGCGCCTGAGATCGTTTCGCCAGGCACCGATGTCGGAAAACTCTCCGGTGCTCTGGCTGCTCTTCCCGCCTTTCGCAACACGCGTCTCATTGCTCCCGCATGCCATGACACGGCCTCGGCGATTGCCGGCATAGCCGCCAGCGGCAACGAATGGGCCTACATAAGCTCCGGCACCTGGTCGCTCGTAGGAACCGTTTTGTCCGAGGCCTGCGCCAGCAGCCACGCATTCCGGCACGGCTTCACGAATCTTGGTGCAGCCGGAGGACAGATTTGCTTCCATACCAACATTAACGGCATGTGGCTGATCAAGCAGTGCATGCAACACTGGTGCGCACGCGACCCGTCGCTTGAACTCGAAGCCATCATCGCCGCCGCGGAAAAACTACCGTCTCCTGACGGACTGCTGCGGGTCGACGATCCAGAATTACTGTTGCCAGGCAACATGCCCCAGCGCATCAACCGCCAGAGACAGCAGAACAATCTATCTGTGTTGCCGGAGTCTCCGTCCGCCGCGCCTGTCTATGCGAATCTCATCTTTCATAGCCTGGCCGCGCGCTATGCTGAAGTTTTATCCAACGTATCTACGATTACAGGCCAGAATCTGCGCGAGATCGCCATCGTAGGCGGAGGAAGCCGCAACGGTTTCCTGAATCGGCTTACCGAAGAAGCTACAGGTCTGCGCGTATCGCCAGAGCATGCAGAAAGCTCCACCTTGGGAAATTTTGCGATCCAGCTCGCAGTGCTCGATCGAGACGAAAAGAATACATCGGCACCGTCGGCTCAGGAAATAAAATGCTGGGCGCGAATTCTTAAAGATGCGGAATATCTTCGACCTGAGGATGTTTAGAGGATGTGCCGGGCGCGAAAAATATAGGCATTGCAAACAGACAGCGCGATGCGTATGCATTTGCGCGGCACAGCGGAATGTGTATTAATAGTTTCAACGTGAAGAGCAATCTTTCCATCCCAGGATCTTGTCGCACGACCATGTCGTGTTGTTGCCTCACGTACGTACTTTGTAGCTAGTCCACTCCGAACAACTTCATACAAATCATTCAAGGTGGGTTTTTGCCCAGCTGCAGCACGCAAAGCTTTCAAAGTTTCGCAGCCATGTGATTCGTATCGTCCGGAGCTGGACAGCCCACTAACGAGCCCACAATCTCAATTTACTAGGCCCTAGATTCTCCGCGAGGATACCGTGAGGAAAGCTGTCGCTCTTTTTGCACTGCTGCTGTCCGTGGCAACTGCCGTCGCCCAAACAAACATCACCTCGCCCGAACAGGCCTTCGGCTTCAAGCCTGGGACCGACCGCAAACTGGCTGATTGGAATCAGCTTACCGCCTACTTCAAAACGCTTAGCTCGCAATCGGATCGAGTTAAATACGACGAAGTCGGCAAGACCACCGAAGGCCGTCCCTTTATCGCAGTCACGATTTCGTCTGCGGATAATCTTGCTCACCTTGAAGACTTCCGCAAGATTCAGGCGCAGTTGGCTGACCCACGCACCACGACAGAAGAGCAGGCAAAGGAGCTCATCGCACGCGGCAAAACTGTGCTCGTTGTGACCTGCAATATTCATTCCACTGAGATCGCAAGCTCTCAAAGCGCGACTGAATTTGCCTATCGCCTCGCGACCGAAAACACTCCCGAGATTCAATCCATTCTGCAGAACGTCATTATCGTTCTGGTGCCTTCGCTCAATCCGGATGGGC
>Ga0206844_10041_pt2 | contig 47552 bp, 44 predicted proteins | sample Alteio_BWOrgCont_22_FD_152907 | JGI IMG/M metagenome (GOLD analysis project Ga0206844, IMG submission 152907) | Enriched cells from forest soil in Barre Woods Harvard Forest LTER site, Petersham, Massachusetts, United States -... | ecosystem: Environmental > Terrestrial > Soil > Temperate forest >...
AGGGGAAGATCACCATATCCCGGATGGGCATCATCGGGAGTTTGCGAAGATCGTTTTTCTCTTTTACTTCTTTGGATTGGGTCACGTCGTCCCTTTCGCTCTATCGCTATGCACGGTTGGAGTTCTATCCCTGTTAGATGAACTGTAACTCATCTCGACTCAAGTGGGAACAGAAGCAGGTGCGCTTTTGGTAACGTGAAAGGCACTGGGGATGGTGCAAGGCCTTATATCTTGTTGTCTATAGGCAAGACAAACATGCAAGATCAGTCATTCTGACCCTGAGAACCGAAAGGCAGAATCCAGTGGCTCCGAAATGGGAAATACCCACTGGATTCTTCGTGTGAACTACCTGCTCAACCGGCCTAACGTGCAGCGATGTTACCCAGCCTTTTCAAGCATGGTGATCGAGAGATCGCGCTCCAGTTCTTTGACTTTCTTATTGCTGGGAAGGTGATACATCAGATCGAGCATCAGCTCTTCAAGAATCATGCGCAGGCCGCGTGCGCCGACTTTACGGTGCAGCGCTTCCTGGGCGATGGCCTTCGATGCTTCTTCCGTGAAGAGCAGGCGAACGCCTTCATATTCAAAGAGCTTCTGGTACTGCTTGAGGATGGCGTTGCGCGGTTTGGTAAGAATCTCGACCAGCGCGACTTCGTCGAGCTCATCGAGAATGCCGATGACCGGGAGGCGTCCGACAAATTCGGGGATGAGGCCGAATTTGATCAGATCCTGTGGCTCAGCCTGGCGGAGAAGCTCGGCATCGCGCTGCGCGCGGATGGAGCCGCCCGGTTCAGCCTGTTCTTTCTCCGTAAGCGTCTTGAAGCCAAGAGCCTTTTTCCCGACGCGGCGTCCGACGACGCGCTCCAACCCGACAAAGGCACCCCCGCAGATGAAAAGAATATTGGTGGTGTCAACGGGCGTGAATTCCTGGTGCGGATGTTTGCGGCCACCCTGTGGCGGCACGTTTGCAACGGTGCCTTCGAGAATCTTGAGCAGCGCCTGCTGCACGCCTTCACCGGATACATCGCGGGTGATGGAGGGGTTCTCGTCCTTGCGTCCGATCTTGTCGATTTCGTCGATGTAGATGATGCCGGTCTGGGCGCGGGCTACGTCGCCATCCGCGGCCTGAAGCAGCTTGAGGATGATGTTTTCTACGTCTTCGCCGACGTAGCCGGCTTCCGTGAGCGTGGTGGCGTCCACGATAGCAAAGGGAACGTCGAGCATCTTGGCCAGGGTGTGAGCGAGCAGGGTTTTGCCGCTGCCGGTGGGGCCGACGAGAAGGATGTTCGATTTTGCGAGCTCTACATCATTGCCGCGCGTCCGGTTCATTTGGATGCGCTTGTAATGGTTGTAGACGGCGACGGCGAGCTTCTTCTTAGTCTGGTCCTGCCCGATGACATATTCGTCGAGGAAGGCACGGACTTCCAGCGGCTTGGGAAGATGCGCGGGCGCGGCGCCGGCCTGCGCTTCGCTGCGGTCGTCTTCGAGAATGGAATTGCAGACGGCGACGCACTCGTCGCAGATGTACGCGCGCGGGTAATCGCTGGGCGAAGAAATCAGTTTAGCGACTGCGTCCTGCGATTTATGGCAGAACGAGCAGCGAAGAGCGTCGTCGGATCCCGTGCGCGTTTTCATCGTTGTGCTGCTCCAAACAACTTGTTAGTCCGCCGCGACGTTGAGTTTTGAATCCGGAGCCTGCCCGGAGACTTCGTCGACAATGCCGTATTCCCTGGCCTGTGCGGCGTTCATGATAAAGTCGCGCTCTACGTCGCGTTCAATGCGTTCCAGCGTTTGACCTGTGTGCTTGGACATCAGGGTATTGGTGATTTCACGGATGCGCAGAATTTCGCGTGCATGGATATCAATATCGGTCGCCTGACCGGAAAGTCCACCCATGGAGGGTTGGTGGATCAGAATGCGCGAGTTGGGCAGAGCGAAACGCTTGCCCTTTGTTCCCGACATGAGTAGAAATGCTCCCATGCTGGCCGCCTGGCCGATGCAGTAAGTCACCACATCGTTCCTTATGTATTGCATTGTGTCATAGATGGCCAGTCCAGCGGTAATCGAGCCACCGGGGGAGTTAATGTACAACTGGATATCCTTCTCCGGATCTTCGGCGGAGAGAAAAAGCATTTGAGCGATGACAAGATTGGCGATCATGTCGTCAATCGGCGTTCCTAGAAAGATGATGTTGTCGCGAAGCAGACGGGAATAGATGTCGTAGGCGCGCTCGCCACGATTCGTCTGCTCAATGACCATTGGTACTAGTGCCATACTGCTCTCACTCCCCGGAGCCGCTTAGGATCTCCGTTTAAGGATAGTGCGGAGGTGGGGCCGGTGCGTTTCTCGCGGTTCACCGGCCAAAACGTAAACGTTTATGAGGCAAGCTTTTCGTAGAGCAGGCTGCCTGTTTTTTCTCTGCGAAGTTGTTCCCGGATTCTAGCGAGACTGCCGTCCTCCGTCAAACGCTGGCGCAGTGTGTCAAGCGGCTCGCGCGTTTGCAGGGAGACAATTTCAAGCTCCCGCTCCACTTCCGCGTCCGTGACTTCGATCTTTTCTTCTTCCGCAATGCGGTCGAGCAGCAGCGAACCCTTTACCTCGTTCACGGCTGAATCATGCTGGGCTGCGCGCAGGCGGTCAAAGTCCAGCTTGCGCATGTCTTCCGTACGCATGCCCTGCTGCGCCAAGGCGCGCAGTCCGCGGTCCAGTCGTGCATCCACCTGCTGCTGCACGAGCGACTCGGGAACAGGGAACTGATACTTGGCGATCAGAGCTTCGACAATCTTGTCGCGCGTCTCACCTTCGAGCCTGCGCTTCTTGTCGCTTGCAAGGTGATCCTTCAACTTCTGCTTGAAGTCTTCGATGCCTTCGTATTCGCCGAGTTCTTTGGCGAAGTCATCGGTCAGTTCCGGTTGAATCTTTTTCTTGATCGCCTTGACTTCGACATCGTAGGAGATGGTTTTTCCGGCGAGGCGGCGCTCACCGAAATCTTCCGGATAGCTGACTTCAAACTTGAGCTGCTGGCCGGGCTTCGAGCCGCGCAGTGCCTCATTGAAAGCAGGCAGCGTATTCTGACCGCCGACTTCGATCATGACGTCGTCACCAGTAACTGGCTGCTGTTCGGCTTCGGCAGTTTCGCCTTCGCCCTTGAATTCGCCGCGGAAGGTGATCTGCGCCCAGTCGCCGTCGGCGAGCGGACGGTCTTCCGTGACCGGCTCCATGGTGGAACGGGAGTCGCGGATGCGCTCGAGCTCGGCGTCGACTTCAGCGTAGGTGAGTTCGGTGTCCGGCTTCGGGACTTTCACGTCCTGATAACCATCGACTGAAAATGCGGGCAGGATTTCGAAGACAGCCTTGAACTTGAGCGGCTGTCCGTCTTCCAGATGAAGGTCGGTGACCTGCGGCTGCGAGATCGGCTTCAGGTCGGCCTTGTCGATAGCTTCGCGGAAGTGCACAGGCAGCACGGACTCGACTACATCTTGCCGGATGCCGTCATGGAAGCGGGTGCGAATGAGCGACTCGGGCACTTTACCGGCGCGGAAGCCGGGAATGCGAGCCTGCTTCTGATAGCGCTTGGTCACGGTGCGAAATGCGCGCGTTACTTCATCGGCGGGAATTTCGATTTCCACTTCGCGCGTGCACTCGGGGTTCAGGCTGGGACCATGATGATGTTCATGATCATGGTTGTGGTCATGCGCATGGTCGTGATCGTGGCCCTGCTCCGGTTGCGCGGGAGCAGCATTGGCCTCGGGATTCGGAGTTGTCTCTAACGTGTCTGCTGAACTCAACGTAATGCCTTCCAAATGTCGTCGTCCAAGTGCAGGGAAAGGGCGGTTTTCAAGGGGGTCTGGTGCACCTGTGATGCAGCCCTGTGATGCAGCATAGACGGTCTGTTCTTATGGTATGTGGCTTTCCAAGGGTGGTCAAACCGACGACTGCGCGTCGAGCGCGACTTCGCGTCGGGCGATACGCGCCCTTTGGGCGCCTGCGCTGTGCGTGCGGTCACGGCGCGCCTTTCAGGCGCGATTCCAGTTCCGGCCAGAATAGAAATTTTTGAAGTGTGAAGTACAAGGTGTTGGCTCTATCAATAATACCGACAAGAGCCTGCGCGGCCGCTTTATGTCTCGACTTGCAGCGGCTTGCGCACGTGGCTCACAAAGCGGGGATGCGCCGCTCCGTAAGCCTGAAAATTGTTGCGGGCTTCGGTGAGGCTCAACTCGCCATTGACCGTGCCGCGTATTACATCGGCATCGTTATCGTCCTGGCCGTCATCCTGCCACCAGCAAACAGGACAGAGGCCGAGCGAATCCGGAAGATCGAGAGTTTTGAAACCGCAGCAGAGACAGCGCACACGCGCAAGTGTTGCCATATGACTTAAGACGCGATTTTGCGCCCAGAGTCGCGGGAAAATTTTTGCCGCCTGCACTACTTATGCAACCTTAATGCTTCAAAAGCCTGCAAAAACGCAGTTGCAAAGGCGGACGCAGAGCGACCGCCTCTGTAGCACGGCTAAAAAGCTATTTGGCCGGGGAAGGCGTGAACAGTGCCAGCTTGCACTTCCAGGTGACGGACTGGCCGGGCTTGAGCGTGACCATGCCTGTATCCATGCCGCGCCATTCTTTGCCCCACGGATCGCCAAAGTTAAATTGCTGCTCGATGGCGACGAAGGTTTTTTCGGGTGGAGCGTAGACCTGCACCGTCTTGATCAGCGGGGATTCGCCTTCGACATGAATGCCGTAGTTTGCTCCGGGATCGGTGAGATCGACGACTACGGCGCCATCGGTGCGCTGGAGTTGGGAGAAGTTATCGTCTAGGAAGCCATCCCGCAGCGGGACACCACCAGGAACGGTGAAGTCATATTTTGTGTTTTTGACCGGAATCAGCTTGCCGGTGGGAAAAACATCATTATAGTTATTCACCTCCGCCATCTGTTGCGCCGGAATGTGAAGGAGTGCGTGCTCGCGGTCGCCGCTGGGAATGGCGAAGTAGGGATGCCAGCCGATGGACATTGGCTCCGGCTCGTTGCCGATATTTTTGGCCGTAATGGTCGCCTCGACGCTGTCGCCGCTGAGTGCGATGCTGAAGTTCAGATCGGTCTGCGAAGGCCAGTAACCGCCGAAGTTGCCCGCGTGGATGACGCCGGTGACAGTCTGCCCATCGGAGGTGGTTTCTGTCTTCACGTCATCCGTTTTGCTGGCGACGATCAGGCCATGCATGGCGACTTTTTCCGCGCCGGGCGATTTGCCGGGCCAGTTTGCTGGCACCGTGATGGGTTTGCCATGCCAATCGGTTGTAATGGTCTTTCCGTCAGGCGAAAGCTTGCCGCGGATGCGATTCGGAAACGGCACCAGGAATGCGCCGCCGAAAGAGAAGCTGGCATTGCCGTACTGATCGTCAGGTCCGCCATTGAGTTTCGCGGCGGCGTCTTCCACCGAAGGCGAGGCGAGAACCTTCACTTCGCCTTTGCCGGGGATGTTGGCTGTGATCTGGAAGAGATTCATGCCACGGCCGGGAAAAATGGTCGCAGATAAAAATTCCGGCTTGGCGCCATTCGACGTGGCTGTGCGCTGCAGGTGGACGACATCTTCTCCGCCAATTTGTGCGACGGCTGCTGCCGGCTTGGGCGCGCTCTCCGGCTGCACCGTGGGGGCGGGCTTGCTGCAGCCGGCAAAGACGAGCAGCGCCGCTGCAGCGATTACCGGCAAATAGCGTTCGTAACGACCAGACATAGATGGAACCTCATGCGTGCTGCGAAATAGGGGAACGTTTGTTTTGCCGGAAGTCCAGGAAAAACAAGCGACCTCATTCTACGTGATGCAAACGGGAAGGAGAATCGGGCACGTACAATCTGGGTGTGCCTGGGAAAAAGACTTCTGCCAAAGATGCAATCGACGCTCTCAATGCGCGCATCATCGACTGCAATCGCTGTGTGCGCCTGCGAACCTACTGCGCCGAGGTAGCTCAAAAGAAGCGCCGCGCGTACATGGATTGGGTGTATTGGGGACGTCCTGTGCCCTCGTTCGGCGATCCGCAGGCGCGCGTGCTGCTTCTGGGGCTTGCGCCGGGAGCGCACGGATCGAACCGCACTGGCCGTCCCTTTACCGGCGACGGCTCGGGCGATTTTCTTTATCCCGTGCTGTACGAGGCCGGATTCGCCTCGCAGCCGCGCGCAACCTCGCGCGACGACGGTATGAAGCTCTACGATGCGCAGATCACGAGCGTGGTGCGCTGCGCACCCCCGGACAACAAGCCGCTGCCCGAAGAACTGGTGAACTGCTCTTCCTATCTGGACGAGGAAATTGCCGCACTGCCGCGTTTGCGCGTAATCGTCTGCCTGGGCAAAATCGCCTTCGATGGGTATGTGGCGCACCTAATCCGCACGCGGCAGATTGAAAAACGCGGAGGTCTTCAGTTCGGGCATGGCGTTGAGTACCAGTTGCAGGACGGCCGCTGGCTGCTCGGTAGCTATCATCCATCGCTGCAAAACACGAACACGGGAAAGTTGACGAAGGTGATGTTTCTGAAGATATTCACGCGCGCCCGGGCTCTGGCGGAGGGGAAATGAACGGAGTCTGAGTTATCGAAGGGCATCTTTCTGCGATAGAAAGCGCATCCTCAGAAGGGTGCAATTCTATTAGGAGGAATGGATGCTAATCGATGTGCTTCTTATCATTCTGTTGCTGATGCTGATTGGTGCGGTTCCATCATGGCCGTACAGCCGCAGCTGGGGTTATTACCCGAGCGGTGGAATCGGCCTCATTTTGGTGATTCTGATCGTGCTGCTTCTACTGCACGTGGTTTAGCAATGCAACCTGGAGCGGGAGGCCGGGATCGAACCGGCGACATTCAGATTGGGAAGATAGCTGTCAAACGAAAATAAAGAATTTAGCGTTCCAGGCGTCTTTTTCTGGCAATGAAGATCTCCTGGATTTTGGTGCATTCCACCTTGCATGAATGCTTAATGGTGTTCACCCGCGGCGCCAAGACTTTAAAGTCGCTTGCGCCAGGGAAGTCAATCCGGTTGGGTTTATTCAAGTATGCATGCTTGCTCGATCGCGTTTTCCTGTCTCGACATTCAAGTACTTATTTCTTCTTGATTCTCTACGGCTCAACGCTCCAGTCCCCATTCATTGATGAGATGGAAGCCGCGGTCAAGCAATGGATAATGGCTGTGCAACGGAATACGGCTGAGATGCAAGGTGCCATCGGCGGAGGCGTGTTCACCCGTGGGCGTCAGCACCAGATGAGCCGGGGTCGGGCGCGGCGAGATAGCGCCCAATGAGGGGAAGCAGGTCCAACGTGCCGCTGCAGGCGAACGCATAGATCAGGAGATAGCAGAAGGCGAAGCGAAAACCGAAACGGCCGAGAGGCGTCCAGCGCACAGCCACAGGGGTTGTTCCTGCAGGCGCGAGAGTGTCCCCAGAGAACGCAGGTGCAACGGGAATCGCAATGGCTTCATTCATGATCGGACCTCATTCGAAAGGATGGAGCGATTGCATTTTGGCTTACCCTTCCGGGGTCCCTATCAGGATCTCTAGGCCTTTCGCCCTCGACACCGTCGGATCTTACTATGCAGATTGCTACATAGGAAAGAGTAGCTACATAAAGGCAATCCAGCCCATTGATACCCCGGCTCACTCCTGCAGCTTGAAGCGCCATTCGTGCGCTTGCGCTGGATGCGGCTTGGCTTCATAACTGACTTCCAACATATTGGCCGGGAATCAAAAGAATCCTCCGACCTGCGCAATATGCCGCTACAATTCGTAACTGCACATGAACATAAAGACTGAGGGGTCTGAGAATGGCTGAGAAGACGTTGATCGATAAGGCGGGAGAGACAGTTGGGATAGGGGTGGAGATGGTGTCGGATGTGGCCGGAGCCATCAAAACAGCCATTGGTGCAGCCGTGGCCGTAGTGACAGAGGTTGCAAAGGAACCGCCTACCAGAAAGGCTGTGAAGAAAGCTCCTACCAAGAAAGCCGCAGCAAAAACGGTGGCAAAGAAGGCTGCCAAAAAGACGCCCGCGAAGAAAACTGTAGTCAAGAAGTTTTCGGCTAAGAAACTCGCGAAAAGGCGGGTTAAGAAGGCACCTGCTAAGTCAGTCAAAAAAGCGATTGCGAAGAAGGCTCCAGCTAAAAAGACCACGAAGAAAACTAGCCGCCTGAAATGGTAATCTCGGTCGTGACCGGGTGTCAGCTTGCATGATCATGCTCAGCTTTTCTTGTTCTTCGGGAGAGTTCCGCAAATGTTGAGCCAGACCAACCAGCCCTTAGCTGATGGCCTGAGTGCAGCGGCGAAAGGGCAGTCCCCATTCGATGATTCTGTATCTAATCTCACCTGGGCCAGTGCACCAGACGAAGACGTGTTTTCATTAGGGATTGTGATTAACAACGGCGGATCACATGCAATAGTTGCTTTCTCATTACAGTGGCTCTTTGACGACGGAGCGGGCCAACCGCTGGTAAAGGAGAAAACCTATTTTCAATACGCCGATCGGCCAGTTAAAAGGTCAAATGGGTTTCCCTACAGAGAGGTGATAGCAATCCTAAATCTCACTCAGCGAGTTGAGTAACCGCGGCCTCTTCGACAGGCTTTGCAACCCTTGGCTTTGTCGAGATTGGGTACTGCGCCAGGATTTAAACTATCGAGCGTTTGCGGGAATGAAAATACCGCTTTGAATGCGTCACGCTCGTTCAACTCTATTTCGAGAACCGAGATTCCGGCAGCGATCAATCCATTTTGGATATGCTCGAGACCGCGTGTTCCGATCGAAACGCTTGTCCGCGTGAGCAGCACCGCATACGGTTCGCCTTTTCAGTCATCTTTTCGCTCTGAAGCACAACTCCTATCGCCCTGCTCGCTTCGTTCGCATCGAGCTGCGAACCTTACCGATGCTTGAAGTAGGCGATTACGTCGGACCGTTCCTGCGCTTTAGGAAGGCGAACGTCCATTTTATTATTCGACACCACCATATCGGGATCATTGAGCCATTTCTCAAGTGTGGCTTCGTTCCATGTGATGCCAGACGCTTTCAATCCTGCGGAGTAACTGTACCCTGCGACACTTCCGGCTTTTCGGCCAAAGACGCCCGCCAGCGGAGGACCTTCCCGATTGCCTTCAAGTGCATGGCATCCTGTGCATCGTTTCTGAAAGACCACCTGGCCGCGTGCAGCATCGCCAGCGGTGTGTGTCTCCGCCTGAGCTGGCGTACCCATTTGCATGCTCGACAGCGCGGCGATGTCGACCGGTGTGATTTGCGATTCCCGGTGAAGAAGACGGTACTGCAAAGGCGGCATCTCGCCGCTCTTCGCCTCATGAATGATTTTTTCGATCATCTGCTCCTGATCATCCTGAGACATCTGATCCCAGAGCGATAGGTTCATGTTTTTGCGAGCCTCAATGATATCCCGCTCGATCAGCCATGATCCCGGAGCGAGACGCGCATAGATCGGCCACCGTGTTTCATTCGAGTGGCAGTCAGCGCACTCTTTGATCAGAGTAGTCTTTGCCTGTGCCGGTATCGTTGCATGCACCAGCAGTGTGTTGAGCCCTTTCGAGGGCTCAACCCGTGGATTGCCAAAAGGATGAAGGAATCCCAAGCCCACTGAGAGAACAGCGGACAACGCAATGATTGCAACCAGATGTTTCAAGCACCCTCCGCCAATGAATGATCGACCACGGCAAGGTGGCTGTGTCCGCGAATAACCTTGACGTCGGTCACTCCAAGCACGCTCTTGAGGCTGCCGGACGGAACGGTCATCGGTCCGGGATTTGGTGCAGTTCCCGGCGCGGGTTGCGGGAAGGCGGTGGCCATCGCGGTATGGAATGCAACGTTGCCCTCCACCTTCTGCACTACTTGGTGGATGTGCCCGTTCAATACCGTCACCGATCCGAAGCGCTTCAGCAAGGTCAGCGCCTGCGCACCATCTGCCGTGCCCCAGCCCCACTTCTCATAGACCATCCACAAAGGGATGTGCGCGAAGACCACGATGGGAGTGGAGGCGCTCAAGCCGGCAAGGTCCGCCTTGAGCCAGGCAAGCTGATCCGATCCCAGGTTTCCCATCGCGTCTACCTGAACGCAATTGTTCAGACCCACAAAGTGGACCCCTTTGTGGTTATAGCTGTACCAGCCGTTGCCAAGCGTTCCCTTACCGTAGCGCTGTTTGTAGAGATCACCGTCATCGAGCGAAAAATCGTGCTCTCCTGGAACGTAGAAAACCTCGGAGACTTTGGCGCTCTTGATCACCTGCGAGGCCGTGTCAAACTCCGATGCCTTGGAGTTCTGCGTAATGTCGCCGGTATGAATCATGAAGTCCGGAGCCTTCATCCCGGCGGGGACTCTGTTGATTTTGTCGATAGCCTGCCGCAGTGTTCCGGTCACGTCCGGGTTGGCGCCTTTGTTGAATCCGATGTGGCTATCACTGATCTGGACAAAGGAGAAATCCTCGGTTTTTCCTGCGCCGACACCCGCTTTGGCCGCCTGTGCCAGCAGCTTTGACGTGGGAACGCCTCCTGCCATCGTCCAGAGCAGACCTGTGCCTGCCCATGCCATGCATCCCAGGAAGTTTCTCCTGTCAATCCCGTCGCTCGAAGGCTGCGCCTGATTCTCCGGTACTACCTTGTCTTGTTGAAAACGATTCATATCCAGCTCCAGTTGATTTACTTGCCTGCATCATGGAGAACTGGCGAACCCGGATTTTATTCTCGCGAGATCGTAATTTTTATTTCCGCAAAACAACCCCCAGAAGAAAGAAAATAAAACGGCCGGAATTTGGTTTTGGAATGCATGCAGTCCATACTTAGAAAAAGTTCGATTCACTTTCCACCACGACTCTGCATAAGCTTGAGGAACTCTGCATCATGCCCGCCCCGAATCGTAGTGCGCTTTTTGAACAGCACGCACTGCCTCTGCTGCCATCCCTCTACAGCCACGCCTTCTGGCTGTGCCGCAATCATGCGGAGGCAGAGGACATCGTACAGGAGACTATCTCCAAAGCGTTGCGCGCGTTCGATTCTTTTCAGACTGGCACAAACTTTAAGGCATGGATCTTCCGAATCCTGCGCAACACCTTCCTCACGTCGCGCACGGCCATCGCAGCCTCTCGCACGGTTTTTCTGGAAGATCATCTGGATATGATCGAGGTCAGCGATGCCGCTCCTAACCCGGAAGATCTGCTGCTTCGCCTCGACAATCAGGCTGCATTGTCTGAGGCCTTGGAGCGTCTGCATCCCCAACTGCGCGAAGTGCTTTTGCTCTGCGAGGTGGAAGAGCTGAAGTACAAGGAGATTGCGATGGTCCTCGACCTTCCGATCGGCACCGTTATGTCGCGTATTTCTCGCGCGCGCCGAATCCTGCAGGAACAACTGCGAGAGCAACTGGGAGGGTCGCTGTGACGGAAGCCTTCAAGCATCTGAGCCATCTGGAAGTGAGTGCCTTCATTGACGGCGAGCTGTCTGCAAACGACACGCGCGATCTGCAGGCACACGCGGCCATCTGCCATCCGTGCGCGATGAGTCTGGTTTCCGCGATGCAGCTCAAAGCTGCGACGATCCGCGCCTCTGAGCGTTTCACGGCACCTCCCGAAGCGCTCAGCCGGCTGACGGCGCAGCTTCGCGTCGAGACGGCGAAGAAGCCTCCGGTCGTCTACTCTTTTCGTCCAGGGGCGGCGTGGGGAGCGCTCGCCGCAAGCCTGGTCATGGTGGTGTCGCTTCTAGGTTGGCGGGCCATTCATCAAACAAACACACTGCAGGCGGAGCTCCTCGATCAGCACCTGGCGGTCTTGTCCAGCGGGTCGCCTCCTCAGGTGATCTCAAATGATCGTCATACAGTGAAGCCTTGGTTTCAGGGCAAGCTGCCCTTCAGCTTCAATTTGCCCGAAGCGTTTCCGTCGGGCACCGTGCTGAAGGGTGGCGATCTTACCTTTGTTAACGGGCAGCCCGCGGCGCTGCTGCTCTTCACTGTAGGCAAGCATCAGGCTTCTGTCTTTCTGACCCAGCGACCTTTGAACCCGCAAAGGCTCGCATCGTCTGGAGCGAAGTCTGGGTTCACAATCCAGTATGCCGATGCGCAGGAGTTGCACATCACCGCTGTCAGCGACGTAAACCCCTCCGACCTCGCTCACCTTGTGTCCGCTTTAGTTAACGCACAATCGGCTCGGTGAGCCTGGAAAACAAGGAAATGTCTCCTAAAGAAGTGACAACATTGCGATCTTGTAATTCCGCCGGGAACGTGCCTCGGCGATTTTGCGCGAACCGAGAAGCGCTCCCCGCAGGTAGTTCCGTGGCTAGAGACCGATAATTTGGGATAAGCTGCCGAAACCATCTGGCGATTTTTCCTCGAAGGAAGCCTGGCTGCGCCGGCTGGGAAGGTACCGCAGAGTCATTGGTTCAGCGCCCAGAAACTCTAATAGTTCTCCACCCTGTAACCAATCACGTCGAAGGAGGCGGCCTTTCCGCTCATGCCCTTCACCTTCAAGAGCACCTCGAAATGAGGAATGGAGCCATCTTCTCTGCGAATTTGTTGATGTTTTGCCGGGCCGATATACGTTGGTTGCGAGCGCGTCTGGATTTGCCACCGAGAGTGAGCCAGAGTTCTCGCAGGAAGTGAACCAGACGGCAACGGTGGACTTTTCGATGCATGTGGGTTCGAAGAACAGCACGGTCGAGGTAACGACGCAGGCGATTGAGTTGGAGATTTCGACGGCCGAGCTGGGTACGGTGATCGGGACTCACGAGGTGGAGTCGCTTCCATTGAATGGGCGGAACTTCTCCGAGCTGCTGTTGTTAACGCCGGGAGCAAGTTCGACGAATCCGCTACAAAACTCAGGAGGGCCTTCAGGGGGCTATTGGAACAGTGGTCATGCCGGCGCTAAATGGGCAGTCGAACCGAAGCAATATGTTCTGGCTGGATGGGATTTCGAACTACGGCGCGTCGAACGACTCGTATGCGCTCCAGCCAACGCTTGACGACATTCTGGAGTTCAAGGTGCAGTCCCACAACGATGATGCTCAGTATGGCCAGGTGAACGGCGGTATCGTGAACATCGCTACGAAATCGGGACGGCCTGGGAGTTTGTGCGAAATGGCGACTTCGACGCGGCATCCTACTTCGCCAACCAATCGCAACTAACGCAGAATCAGTTTGGAGTCTCAGCCGGCGGACCGGTGATGGTGCCGCATCTCTATAACGGTCGCAATCGCACCTTCTTCCATGCGTCGTATGAAGGCTTCCGTAACAGCTCACCTTCGTCGGCCCTGTACATTACGCCGACGGCGGCGCAGCTTGCCGGGGATTTCAGCGCGATCAGCAGTACGCAGATTCTCTACAATCCTTACAGGACCACGCAGTCACGACGAACGGGGTCGTGAGTTACGTGAACGATCCCGTTCGATGCGACACGTCGGGCAACCCGCTTCCCACAAACGCGTCCGGGGTCAGGCTGCGGGCACTCCCTGCAACAAGATCCCTTCGAGCTTGATTGTTCCGCAGATGGTGCTCTATTCGAAAATACTGTTTCCGGCTCCAGTAATGACCGGTAACGCGGCCTACAACGGAGTTGACAACACCCCGGGCACAACGAACTCGAACCAGATGTCGATCCGTATCGACGAACAGATAGGGAATAACGATCGCGTGTTTGTGCGGTATACAGGCGCATGGCAGTCGGACGTGAGCTCGAACGGATTCCAGGGGACGACGGTTGCCAACGACGACACGTCGTACAATCTGGGCGTTGCCTGGACGCATAGTTTGGATGTAAGCCAGAACGTGTACACACAGGTCTCGGTATAGCAAAGACTTGAGGCGGTATAGCATTTAAGGACCCGGTCGAGTGTTGCAAGCTCTTGATTCTTCTGGAGCGGGAGACCGGGATCGAACCGGCGACATTCAGCTTGGGAAGCTGACGTTCTGCCACTGAACTACTCCCGCTTTCTTCTCGATTATACCCCGTCAGTTCCCCTGAAGTGCGCGGTTCAGCGATTGCGTCTGAAATGGCCCTCAGTCACTTTGCGAGATTCTGTCTCCCCCTTCAGGCGGACCGTTGCTGTATAGACGAAACCATCTTCAATGAGTTCCAGGCGGGTGAAGCCGAGGCCGCGGGGTGTTATTTTTGCAGGTCTAAGATGTCGCCGTTCCACTGGCCACGCAGTGGTTCGAGCGGAGGAAAGCCTTAGCTATCCAACCAGAACCAAAACAAATCGCCGAGAGTCGGATCGACAGTCAGTGTCCCATGCGATTCGAACAGATAGCCGCCGGGCCGTTGCTCCTCGAATTCATGTCTAAGGTTGAATCCGCTACGGTCAAGGATGAAAGACCAGCGGCCTTTGGTTGGTCCAGCCGGCCCCCACGGATTGGAAAAGACTTCTCCTTCGCCGCCGGACCAGATGCCGCTCAATCGGGAGAGCGTTGCATGTTGGGGAGTGAGTTCTCTTTAAGATTCCATCGTAAAAGTGTTGGCTTCTAACTTATATGTTAGGGACAGTCGTCGATTGAATGTATCGGCCCACGCATTGCTTCATGACCGGTTGACTCGATCAGAAGAAGATGCGCATGCGCGTATTCAGAATGACAGTCTTCGTCAATTTGGGCTGATTGGTTGGATGTACCAGCACCTGTACGTCCGGCCCAATCTCGGTGTGTTGAGTGAGCCTGAGCCTGTAAAAAGACTCGAAGATATTTTCGTGTGGTTTGCTGAGGTCTGAAGGACGGGTAAACGTCAGTGAGGCTGCCAGCATGTCTCCACGTCTCCCGAAAGGATGCGTGTCAGCCAATCCTATTCCATTCCCCATTCGCAGAGAGGTTCCGGTAGAAGTCCCGTACCCAAACCGTCCAAATGGGACCAGACCATTAGCAAACTCATGATCAAATTCAAGCTCGACACCATGTCCGCTACCAGTGGTCTTGGTATCGTCACGCCAAAAGGTGACGCGGTAAACATGATTCTGATTCCCTGGCGAGCCTGAAAACCATCCCAGCTCTACGGCGTTCATGTATTTCATATCTACCAGGGTTGAGATATTGCTCTGCTGCGAGCCTTCAGTGTCAGCGGTCACCGCGTGCACATAGATATGTTGTGTAGCCTGATATTCCATGGCTGCACCGCCCGTCCACCCTCCATCGGATGGAACTGCAATCGAACCGTCATTCATCCCGTTCAGAAATTGGTTGCGCTCGTCGTTATTGAACATGCTGAGCGTGATGTGTTGATTCGGATGAATCTTGCCTACATAAAAAGACAAACGCTTATGCAGGAAGTCCTGGCGGTAGTAAAGAAGGTTCAACGAGATTGGGCGTGCCGCGCCATATCCAGAGAGGCAGTTGATGAGCGTTACGGAGCCGAGTGCGTCGCTTAGATTGAATTGCTGGCTGATACCGATATTCGTGCTGCCGCGCACCAGAATCGAAAACGAACCTGCTGTACTGCCCTTGTCATACAAGGGCATCGCTCCACTCAGGTCGAACCTTCCACTCGCCTGGTTGTGACGCACACCCTCTGGGGTATCGACTGCATATTGGTTTAGCAATGTGTAGGTAAGGCCAAGCTTGAGACTTTCCCACTCGAACAACCATCGAGCCACCTGGGTGACTCGGTTGGGTATTTCATCGAGGCTCTTCGACTCTATGAGCGGATTCGGCCTGTCCAGAGCCTGCGCCTTGATATAGGAATCCAACTCCTGGCTAAAAACACCCGAAGGATACACAGGTTGATTGTGTTCCGGCTCAAGTTGTAAAGACAGCGTTGCCGACGGATCTACCTCGCGCGGTTGCTGTGCATAAAGCATCGTTCCAGCTGAGCTCAGAAGCAGACCATACATGAAACGACGAAAGTTATATATCTTCGACCGATGCTTGCCTCGCCTGAAAACTTCGATCTTCGTTCCTTGGAGTTCCATTCGTCTCGCAATCTATCTGAGAATTTTGCTACTGCGTGGCACCTTCCAACTGAAGTACGTAAATTTGTTACGACGGCATGTCTGTTTTTAAGTTAAAAGCAACAGCGCTCTGACTCTAGTGTCAATCGACTCCTTTTGTCGATTTTGAGCCTATGCATTCCGACGGATCATACGTGATCCCAGACTCACTTGGATTTGACATTTTATTGCCTGAGCTCACTGTGCCTGGTCGACACTTATGATGCTTCAGTTTGAATGCTGGCGTGTTTTTTATAGTCCGAACGCAATAACAGAGTTGTTTCCGTCCAGACTGTGAACTGAACTGGCCGGTTACGCCTGACGGCGAACGCGAAACCATGCCCAAGGGGAAGGTACGGGAGTGTCGGATTTTCCAGATTGACGGTTACGTCTTGCTCAAAGCGCGGTCGATGGACAAAGCGCCCGAGCCCTTGACCATGATCAGCAGGCACAGCACGATGGCCAGCAGGTGGTATTCGTAGCCTTCGCCTTTCTGCATGCCGGACCAGTTCATGAAAAACCCCACGGCGAGATGGACCTTGAGGACTGCGACGAGCATGGTAGCAGCGATGCCGAAGGCGGCGATGCGGCCCAGGAATCCAACAATGAGGCCCAGTCCGCCAAGAAACTGTGCGAGGATAGCAAGCGCGGCGAAGACGGCAGGAATGCCCAGCTGCGTGGTGAAGAAGTGCATGGTCCCCTTGAAGCCGTATCCGCCGAACCAGCCCAGCGTAAGCTGTGCGCCGTGGATGAAGAAGACGATCCCGAGCACCAGTCGGCAAATGGCAAGCGTTGAGTCGTTGGTGGTTGCAAAGATAGATTTCATGGGCCCTCCAGGCAAAGTTGTGTAACAGAGTGCGGGAAGCGCAGGCGAAATGCAAGCAATGTTTGCCGCTCCGCTTGGCATTCGGTTGCCGCTCGGATAGATTGTCAATTGGCCGGGGAGTCCAATCAGACCGCATGCTTCAGCTCAAAACCATCAACGATATTTTTTTTCTGGTAGCGACCAGTTCGCAGCCGCGTGCGGTTCAGTATATGGATGCGGCGGGGAAGTGGCAGGCATTTACCGGCATGCAGCTGTACCAGCGAGTGCGCGCGTTTGCCGAAGCGCTGGCGGGCTGGGGCATCCAGAAGGGTGACCGCGTTGCCATTCTCGCGGAGAACCGTTGGGAGTGGGCTGTGGCTGATTTTGCCGCGCTGGCGATGGGCGCAGTGGATGTGCCGATCTACCCGACGCTGACGGCGGAGCAGATTGGAGCGCTGCTGGCGGATTCCGGCGCGCGCGTAGCGGTGGTTTCATCGCAGCAGCAATATGACAAGGTGGATGCGGTGCGCAGCCAGACTGCTGTCGAGAAGATTGTCCTAATGGACGATGAAGGCGTGGCCGATGCAGTGCTGTTGTCGTCGCTGCTGAAGGATGCAGACAGCCGCGGCACGGAACGCGATGCGGCATTCGACCGCGCTGCGTACGATGTCGCGCCCGACGACCTGGCGACGCTGATCTATACCTCAGGCACAACGGGAGAGCCGAAGGGCGTGATGCTGACGCATGGAAATATTGCGTCGAATGTGAACTACTCGTTGGCTGGATTTGAGATCGCACAGCAGGATGCGTGCATCTCGTTCCTGCCGCTCTCGCACATTACTGCGCGGCATCTGGACTACGCGATTTATACGAAGCAAGCGACGGTGGCATATTGTCCGAACTTTGAGAAGCTGCCGGTTGCGCTCAAAGAGATACGTCCGACCATTTTGGTGGCCGTGCCGCGCGTCTTTGAAAAAGTGCGGCAGGAGGCGGAGCGGCAGGCTTCGTTGTCCGGCGCGAAGAAGCGCATCTTTGGATGGGCGGTGAAGACGGGGCAGAAATATCGCGAAGACATTCTGCAGGGAAACACGCCGACGGCGTTGGGCTGGAAGCTAGCGAACAAGCTGGTCTTCAGCAAAATTCAGCAGGGCTTTGGCGGGCGCGTGCGCTATTACATTGCCGGCGGCGCTCCACTGGGCATGGATACGGCGAGCTGGTTTGCCGGCGTGGGCGTGCGCATTCTCGAAGGCTATGGGCTGACGGAGACCTCGCCGGTGTTGGCCATTAACACGACGGCTGCCTATCGGATCGGCTCCGTGGGCAAGCCGCTGCCAAATGTGGAGTGCCGCATCGCCGAAGACGGCGAGCTGCGGGTGCGCGGACCGAATGTTTTCCCCGGCTACTGGCACAAGCTAAGCGAGACGGCTGAATCGTTCGACGACGAGCACTGGTTTCGCACCGGCGACATCGGGCGCCTCGATGACGATGGCTTTCTCTACATCACCGACCGCAAGAAGGAGTTGCTGAAGACTTCGGGCGGAAAGCTGGTGGCTCCGCAGCCGATCGAGAATAAGCTCAAGGCGTTTTTGTTTGTGGGGCAGGCAGCGGTGGTTGGCGACAAGCACAAGTTTTTGAGCGCGCTGATCTCTCCGAACTTTGTAGCGCTTGAAGAGTGGGCGAAGCAACAAGGAATCAGCGCGCCGACGCGTCGGGAGCTGGTGGCGAATGCGAAAGTTGTAGCTCAGTATCAGTCGATTGTGGACGAGGTGAACGGTGGACTGGCGCAGTTTGAGACCATCAAACGCTTTCGTGTCGTGCCGGAGGAGTGGTCGCTTGCCGGCGCGGAGCTAACGCCGAGCCTGAAATTGAAACGCCGCGTCGTCAACCAGAAGTATGCTGACGAGATCGCGGCGTTCTATGCGGACGAGGCTACGTCGAAGGGCTAATCCGTGGTGGTCGATTGCGGGAGGAGCATGGCGAACTGACATTTCTGCCCTCCTTCGGGACAGACCAGGATGCCGCGGCGTATCAGCTTCGCCTGAGAGTCCTTGGGAAACGGGACATTAAATTCTGCCTGACGCAAAGGCTCTTCGGCGGCTTTCAGCGACTCGTCGCCGCGAATATATGCCACGTTCTCTACCTTTCCCGGCGAAAGCTCCACGAAGAATTCTGCGGATGCATATTTCTTTGTGAGCTGCGGAATATAGGCCGAACGTTGCTGGCCGAGTTCAGAACCGGGGTCGGAGTAAGAGACACGTATGCCCTGGCTTTTTAGCGCGTCCATACGTTTCTCCATGTCGTCGCGGCCATCAGGATCAGGCGATGAGCGGCTCGACGCTTTTGCCAGGGCGTAAATATTCGCTGCCTCCTGTTTTTTGCCTTCCTTCTCGTAGAGCTGGCCGAGATGGTCGCCTACTTCGCGGTTCTGGCCTTCAAACCATGACGCGTAGATGTAATCCTCGGCCAGATGAAGATTTCCCTTACGGAAATAGATCCAGCCCATCGTGTCCCATGTTTCGGTGCGCAATTGTAACTGCCGCAGATCGGAGTTGCTGAGGTTAGCGAGAGTGAATTGCGCTGCTTCTTTGTCGAGCAGGTCCAGGGCCTTCTTGCAGCTTGATTCGGCAAGATCAAGGTCGAGGTTGAAGATAGCCAGTTCGTAAGCTGCGTTATTCAGGATTTCAGGGTCGGTTGCACCGTCGAGCGCTGAGCGGAGCAGGGCTTCGCCCTCGGTCGATTTACCCGCGAGAATATCAGCGCGGCCTGTCTGTGTGGCGAGGTTCTTGTTGTCGGGTGCGGCTTTCTGCGCGGCAGTAAGCAGGTTGGCGGCGTCTTCGTATTTCTTCTGCTGTATGAGCAGCGTGCTGAGCTGCATTTCGGTTGCGGCATCATTGGGCGCTACTTTTAACAGTGAGCGCAGAGTCAATTCGGCATCGTCATATTTCTTGTACGTGAATTGAACTCCAGCCAGAGCATGGTAAACCCAGGGAGTGGCCGGGTGCAGTGAAACCTCTTTCTTATAATCGGCGAGGCTCTCGTCAATGTTGTTGTCGCGCATGTTCAAAGCGCCATATGCTGCCCACAGGCCAAGCTGATGAGGGTTGAGCTTCTCGGCCTGGTCCAGCGAGGATCGCGCGCCATCGAAGTTCCGGCCCTGCATATTGAGGTAAGCTTCGCGGACCAGCTGCTCGGCGTCGGGATTGCTGATTTCTTCGGCTGCCGCGGCGATGCCGGGAGCGGCAAGCTGAATGAATTTGTACTCATCGTCCTGTACATTTTTAGCGAATTTCTTGTACGTGTCCCAATCGGAGACCGGCACTTTGCTTTGCATGATTTCGACACGGCGGTCGGTGATGAGGTGGTTCTTCTCGTCGAGTTTGTAGTCGGCTTGGTAGCTGGCGAATGTCGTGCTGTACTTTACCGATTTGGGCAGCTCGGCGGTATACGCAGACGGCAGCTCGATGACGGAATGACTGGTTTCAACATGCGGAGCGCCGAGGTTTACCTCATCGGAGGGTTTGTCATCGTCATCCGCACTGGGAAATAAAAATGGCATCGTGGCGGGTTGAATGCGGCGATTAGCCCAGTCCGAAAATTCCTTGCGCGTGTAGTCATAGGAATAGTGAAAAGGATCGGCTGTGTGCTCCGGGATGGAGACATCCAGATTGCTGACGGTGCCGGCGAATCCAAGGTTCTGCGAAATGTTCTGTGCCAGATCATTCCATTGCGTGCGTGAGGTCTGGTGGAAGATCTCGCGGTATACGATCTCGTTGTCTCCGCGCAGGCTCATGCTCATGTGCGCGTTGAACGTACCTTCGTTATCGAGCTTGCCGCTGGTTTCAAATGTGTCGAGGGCAGGGAAGGGCGGATTGGCAGGCGTGCGCATCAATGACGCCGAGCCTGAGTCGGGGATAACGAGGGCCTGCTTGTCGCGCAGCGGAAAGACCAGCATGCGGTAGGGGCTGATCTCCGGTGTGCTGTCGAGCCAGATTTTGTCGCTGCCACGCGGCACGACGGTGATGACGTGATCGAACTGTCCGGGCGAAGGCATGTCGGGGTTGGGTTTGATTGAGTCGCTGATAAGCGCGGGCCATGCCTCATATCCGGCGGCCTTGAGCATGGCGGCCAGCAGCGTGTGCTTATCCTTGCAGTCGCCGTACTGATTGTCCATGACGGTTTCTGCGGCGTGCGGTTGATAGCGTCCAATGCCGAAGGCTACACCGATATAGCGCACCTGCGTCGAGACGTATTCATAGATCGCCTGCATCTTCTCGTCGTCGGTTGTCTTGCCCTTGGTCAGTTCGTCGACTTTTGCTTTCAGCTCCGGCGTCGCGGCGGTACGGTCCTTTGACAATCCGCCATACCATGCGCCTACTTCTTCCCAGCTTTTGAATGTCGTCCATGAGATGGTGGGCTGGGGATTGGGGTCAGGTTTCGGAGCGTCTTTTTTGTCTTTGTCTTTATCTTTGTCGTCCTTCATCGGTGTTGGCTCCGGATGCGAGGTCTTCCAGCGATATACCTTTTTGCCGTTTTCTTCGGAGATGACCGGCTGCGCCTTCGGGCTGAGGACGAGTACGTACTTATCTTTCGGGACGCGCAGCTCTATGGTCTGCTCCAGCACGACGGCGTTGGTGGCGAAGTTGTCCGCACCCCAGAACTGATTCGGAGCCTGCGATTTTTCGATATGGAATGTCACCTGATATTCAAGCGAGTCGCCGGGGCTCAGGGACTTTACCGGAATCTGCTTCTCTTTGAGGTCGCTGTAAAACGGCGCGATGCGCGATACCTGTGAGGGCATGTCCTGCGCGTCTTCGGGCGGCGTCTGCACAAGAGTGCCGTCCTTTTTTCGCACACGGAGATAGACGATCTCCGGACGTTCATTCTGGGCCGCATACGGAAGGGTGATGACGCCAAGCTGACGGACGGCTGCGTCGGATTGAATGCGGGCGGCAAAGGTGGTTGTTTTTTCGCCAGTGCCGTCGGCGTTGAAGTCGTATACGGTTGCCAGCTTTTCGTAGACGACGGCTTCGCGCGAATAGTCGTACGCGAACTTTGGCCCCGGACTGTCGGCAGAGCTCGAAGACGGCGACGGTTTGGTCTGGCACTGGGCCGCAGAGGGCAGAAAACAGAAACCAAGAAGAAGGGCAGAAAGTAAAGTCGAACAGCGAACCATTGTCATTTAGTACCGCAGGCACGTCTTCCGCGCCAGTGAATTCTTACAGTTGTGGATTTGTAACTCACACCGTGCGCCCATTATGATCGTCCTGCGTAATTTTTGCGAAAACCATAATCATTCTGATCCGATTTTTGGGAGGAGAAAGAACACATGCGAGTTGGTTTGCTTACCGGCGGCGGGGATTGTCCCGGGCTGAATGCCGTGATTCACGCAGTGGTGAAAAAGGGAATCTTTCACTACGGCGACGAGTTTGTCGGATTTCTTGAAGGCTGGCGCGGCGTACTGGAAAATAACACGATTCCGCTGACGCTCGCATCCGTCGACGGCATTCTGGACCAGGGTGGCACGATCCTGCGCACGTCGCGCACGAACGTTCGCAAGATCGAGGGCGGCATCGAGAAGTGCGTGGCCACGCTGAAGGCCAACAAAATCGACGCGCTGATCGCCATTGGCGGCGACGATACGCAATCGGTGACCAATGCGCTGATTCAGGCCGGTGTGCCGGGCGTAGGCGTGCCCAAGACGATTGACAATGATCTGTACGGCACCGACGCCTGCTTTGGTTTTGACACGGCTGTGTCGATTGCGACCGAGGCCGTCGACCGGCTGCATACGACCGCCGAAGCGCACAACCGCGTCATCGTCTGCGAAGTGATGGGGCGCGATGCGGGCTGGATCGCCCTGACGTCCGGCGTGGCGGGTGGCGCTCATGTGGTGCTGGTCCCAGAGAAGCCGATCGACATCGACCACGTTTGCGGGCTGCTCAAGTACAACCACGACCATGGCAAGAAGTACGGCATCGTTGTTGTGGCCGAAGGCGCCAAACTGCCGGGCGGCGGACAGGCGACCCAGGGCACGAAGGTCGATTCCTTCGGGCATGCGCGGCTGAGCGGCATCGGGCAGGCTCTGGCGGAGGAGATTGAGGCCAAGACCGGCTATGAGACGCGCTCGGTCAACTTGGGGCATACGCAGCGCGGTGGCACTCCAACAGCCTATGACCGCATGCTGGCGACCCGGTACGGGCTGGCGGCAATTGACCTGGTTCACAAGGGCAATTTCGGGCGGCTGGTCGTGCTGCGCGGCACCGAGATCAAGGACATCCCGATCGCGGAAGCGATCTCAAAGAACCGGACCGTGGATGATAACTTCCTTGAGATTCTGGATGGTCTGGAGCCGAAAGTTTAACGCTTTGAGCAAGAGGAAAGGAAAGGCTGGGCTAATCGCCTAGCCTTTTCAATTATTTACGCATGCCTACTGAATGTATTACCTGAGCTGGAGCGGCTGTAGGAACCAACTTTGATACTAGGCGCGATAAAATCTCTTCCAAGTGCCTTCCAAGCCCTGCGATTGACCGAGGAAACCCGAATCTAACCAACGATTTGCGGAAATATCTTGAATTACTACCCGAAAACGGGATATAAGCATCTGGCTGGGGATTTCATTCCACCCGGCATTCTGGTTTTTTCCGGAGGGGTTTCCCATGAAGACATCGGCTGCGCGCAGTGAAGTTCGGGAAGTGATGGACATTCGACAGGCGGCGGATTACCTGGGAATCAGTCCGGATACGCTTTATAAATATGCCTCGGAGAGCTTCATCCCGGCGTTCAAGCTGGGAAACCGCTGGCGGTTCAAGAAGTCGCGGCTGGATGACTGGATGGACCAGCAATCGGGTGTGGTGGCGCAGGCTCAGCCGGAACTGAAGGAAGTGAAACCGCGGCAGCGGAAGCCGGTGCGGGCGGCTCGCTAGGCCTGCATTTCTGCGCGCACTCATCATTCTGGCTGAAAAAGAAAAGCAGATCCTTCGCTTCGCTCAGGATGACAACCATCCTAGCTGGATTCTTCGTCGCCTTTACAGCTTCTCAGAATGACTCCACGCTTATTCATCTTATTTACACGGCGACTTTCGGCTTTTTCCCCAATAAGTAGACAACCAGAGCCAGCATAAGCACCGATCCCATTGCGGCGAGGCCGAGAACGCGCATGATGGCGACGGTATAGCGGCCCTGGCTGGGGCTGTAGTTGCAGCAGTAGATCAGGACGAGGTCAGAGAATGAGCCGATTTTGTGGTCGCTGGCTTCGACGAGAGCCAGGCGAACATCGCGCGGCTGGTATTCGACGCCGGAGAGATATTTCGACATGCGTCCGTCCGGGGTCGCGATCATGATGACGCTCGAATGGGCGAACTGGTCCATTTTGCCGTCAGGGCCGGGCACGCGGACGTAGTGAAAGCCGGTGGCCTGGGCGAGATCGGTGATCGAGGGCTGCTGGCCGGTGAGGAAGTGGACATTGTTTGCCGCGGATGCATCGCCGAGCATCATGAGGAAATGCTGTTTTGCCTCGACGGTATCGGCGGGAGTGTCGGTGGGATCGATGCTGGTGACGATTACGTCGTAGTCATGGCCCAGGTGCAGGCCGGTTTGCTTCAATGATGCGCCCATGCCGTGCAGCACCTGCGGACAGAGCATGCCGCACTTGAAGTAGACAAGCGCCATGACGGCGGGGCGATGGCCGAAGTAGCTGCCAAGGGTTACGTCGTTGCCGCGCTCGTCGCGGAAGTGGTCGGTGAGCGGGAGTGTGTGGTTGAGGTTCTGGTCGATGCCCGCGTTCTTGAGGTAGGCCGGGGTGGATTGCGCGCTTGCGCCGAGCGGCTTGTCGGCTGAGTACTGCGCGAAGGCGGCTGTGCACAGAGCGGCCGTTGCAACGATGAGAGTCAGGAGATTTCTGCGCCGGGTCACACTACAGGATACGCCTTGCGGGTCGTGACGCACGGAGTGTTTCAGATCGTACTTTCCCACACTGACTTTGTCAGGATGGGGCACCCCTTTTCGTGGCGCTCGATGGAAAAGCTCGAGCTATTTTTCTTCGTGGTATTCCTGCTCGGTGTTGATCTCCCACAGGCAGCTTTTATCCATGTTGCCGGCGATGATGTTATCGACGGCGGTCATGGCGGTGAGCATCGAGTGGTCCTGGTTGTTGTATTTATGCATGCCGTTGCGGCCTACCAGGAACAGGTTCTCAAAGTGGTCCATGTAGCGGATGATTTCGTCGAAGCGCTCGTATGTCCCGAAGTAGGCGGGGTAGGTTTTCGGCACGCGCACGACGTGGGCGTCGAGAACATCGGATGACTTCAGGATGCCGATCTTTTCCACTTCGGCGATGGCGAACTTCTTGATGTCGTCATCGGCCATATTCCATAGCTCGTCGGTGTCGTAGCAGAAGTATTCGAGGCCGATCCAGACTTTGCTCGGGTCGGCGACGAGATAGGGACTCCAGTTATTGAAAATTTGCAGCCGCCCCACCTGCACGTCAGGCTCCTGGATGTAGATCCAAGTGTCTTTGAGTAGCGAGCCGTCGGCTTCGGTGACGGAGAGTTTGTTGACAAGCAGGCCGACGGTCAGGAAGTCGCGATAGACGAGGCCGTCGCTGATGGTGCGGATTTCAGTCGGGACGGGCACATCGAGACTGTTGATGAGCTCGCGAACGGGCATAGTCGAGAAGACGTAGTCGGCTTCGATACGGCGGCTCTCGCCGGCTTGATTTACGGCTTCGACTGAGGTGATACGGCCGTTTTCGACGTGCAGCTTGTTGACGCGCCAGCCAAGTTGGACGCAGCCGCCTTTTTCTGTAACCAGATCGGCTACATATTCCCACAGCTGGCCGGGGCCGTATTTCGGATAGAGAAATTTCTCGATGAGCGAAGTCTCAGTTTCCTTCTGCGAGATGTCGGACGCCCGCTTGCGGCTGAACGTCTGCTTGAGGAAATGCACGATGGCGGTGCGCAGCGACAGGCCCTTGATGCGCTGCGCTCCCCAGGCGGCGCTGATGTGGTCGCAGGGAACTCCCCAGACCTTTTCTGTATAGGATTTGAAAAAGGTCTCATACAGTTCTATCCCGAAGCGGTTGATGAGGAAGTCTTCGAGCGTGACCTCCTGCTTGCGGGGAAATATGCGTGCGCGCAGGTAGCTGAGGCCGATCTTCACCATGCGCCATACGCCGAGCTGGTGCAGCGTTTTTCCGCTGAGGCTGAGGGGGTAATCGAAAAAACTGCGCAGAAAATAGATGCGGCTCTTGCGCTGGCGCACCAGCATTACGAGATCGGGATGGGTTGCTGCGTCTGTGGCCGAGACGGTGCGCTCTTTGTTCTGGTAGCGGATGGAGTGGTCGCCGTTGCCATTCTCCTCGGCGCTGATGGGCATCAGATCAGTCCACCAGTTCATGACGCGGTCGGATTTCGAGAAGAAGCGATGGCCGCCGATATCCATGCGGTTGCCCTTGTAACGCACGGTGCGGGAGATGCCGCCGATTTCCTGGCTGGCTTCGAGCACGATGGGACGGATGTTGGAGCGGCGAAGAAATTCAAGCGCGGCGGTAAGGCCGGCGGGGCCGGCTCCGATGATAACGGCCGTCTTCTGTTCGTCCGCTCTGGTCTGCTCGGTCATCGGCGCACTCCGGCAGACTCAACTTCGTCTGCGGTGCGAGAAAGAGGGCTCGGAAGGTAAATGTGCGGGCAATCCAGGGATTGCAATCCAGGAAAAAGGGGAAAACGATTCGTCATTCGATGTCTACTTGCGGTGCTCTCTCCGCAGATGCGGGAGAAACAACTTAACCTATTTATTCTAATAGACGAATCGAATTGATTGTAGTCTATGCAGCAACCTCCTGCGTGGAACGGGTATCTCATTGCGGGAAGAGTCTTTTTCAGGAGCGATCTTATGAATATTGTGAAATATTGGGCGGTTTTTGCCATCGGAGTAGCGGCGGGAGCTGGCGTTGCGTTGCTGTATGCGCCGCAAACGGGTGAAAAAACGCGGCGGCAGGTGCGTCGCAAACTTGAAGATGCCTCAGAATACGTAAAGGACACGGCCGACACAATCGGCGAACATGCCGGCAAAGCTTACCAGGTGAGCAGGAGCGCCGTCGAAGACGCGCTTGATTCAGCCGGCAGCGTATATGACGCGGCTGCCAAGCGCGTGCAGAAGATTGTGTAGCTGCAGCGCGGCGCAATCGCATTCATAGCGAAGGGCGTCATTCTGAGGAACAACAGCGACGAAAGCTGTCCCAGGTTTGGAGGGGAAGCATCCTATGGATTCTTCCCCTTCGTACCTCAGGGTCAGAGTGACACCCTGCTTCTACCTAAATCTCGTCTACCTTAGTTATTCGGCAGCGGTTTGAGCTTGACGGTCCGTCCTGTGCGGACTGACTCGCGTGCTGCGTCCAGAATCTGCATCACAATCATGTTCGTGTCGAGGGAGGTCAGATCGCCCTCCGGCTTCAACGTCCCATTCAGCACGGCTGCCAGATAGTGGAGCGAGCTATCCTGCGGCGGCTCAAGCGGCTTCGCTGCGATGTCGCTTTCCTCTTTGTCGCCAACATAGCGGACCCGCAGGCGATCCAGTTTCTCGGTGATCGCGTAGCCCTTGCTCCCGTAAATTTCTGAGTCCTTACGCGCGAAGGTCCAGGCCCACGAAGGCATGAGCACTGCTTGCGCGCCGGGATATTGCAGGATGATGGTGGCGTCGTCATCCACTCGCGGGTAGGTTTCAGGCTTGTCAGTCTGCGCAATGGCGGTGACGCTGATCGGCGCTTTTCCGTGCATCCACCACGTCATCAGGTCGGCCCCATAGCAGCCGAAGTCATAAAGAGCACCTGCGCCGTTCAGCGCCGGGTCGGTGAGCCACTTCAGAAATTCGGGTTGAACGTGGATTTCAGCGGGCCCTTCGTGGCCATCGTGCACGACGACTCTGCGCACATCTCCCAGCTTGCCATCGTTGATGAGGTCATAGACCGCCCGATTGCTGGCGTACCAGGTGGTTTCGTAATTCACCAGCACCTGAATGTGGTGCGCCCGTGCGGCGCGGCGAATGGCGAGCGCGTCGTCGAGCGAGATGGTGAGCGGTTTTTCAACCATTACGCTCAGGTTATGCTGCGCCGCCTCCTCGATGACGCGGCGGTGTTCGCCAACCGAGGTGTAGACGAGCACAGCCTGCGGATGATGAGCGGCGACAACCTCGTCGAGTGTGGAATAAAAGAGGGCTGGATCTAGGTTGAATTGCTTCTGATAGCGGGCAGCCAGCTCTTTATCGGCTTCGACGATGCCGACGAGCTCGACTTCATGTTGCTGCGGGAACTGATGGAGGAAGCCGCCGATATGGCCGTGTTCGAGGCCGACAATGGCCACGCGGACCGGTGCAGCGGACGATTGTGCGAAGCTGACGGCTGACAGCAGGAGGCAAGCTACGAGGGCAGGCAAAGTTTTAATCAGGCGCATGGTATCGATTCCACGGATGATTGTACTGCTTTTCACGATGCTGCAAGGAGCATGGGGAAAAATAGATTCTTACTGCTTCATCTGGATGGGCGCAGGATGACGAGGCCTGATTGAGTTTTGCGGTTCCCACCCTTTCGCAAACGCGCGAAAGGATGGGGCACCCGTTTTGTGTTAATCGATGCAGACTGCAGGTTCCTCGGCTTCGCTCGGAATGACAATGACACCATGAATGCACTGAGCGGGATGGCGAATTGCCACTCGTCTTAAGCGAGTGATAGCCTCCAAGGGTAATCAAAATTCTTGCAGTCCTCATTTCTTATCTTGCTGGGAGATATCCAGGCACATGCAGACGACTTATAACGGGAAGGCTCTGCCAAAGGATGGCGAGCCGATTCAGTATGCAGACGGGAAGTATGACGTTCCCGATCACCCGATCGTTCCTTTTATTGAGGGCGATGGCACAGGACGCGATATCTGGCGGGCATCGCAGCGAGTCTTCGACGCAGCGGTCGAGAAGGCTTACGGCGGCAAGCGCTCGGTGAAATGGTTTGAGGTCTACGCTGGCGAGAAGGCGTTCCGCGAGTTCAAGACGTGGCTGCCGGACGACACGGTGAACGCGGCGCGCGATCTGCGCGTGTCGATCAAGGGACCGCTGACGACGCCGGTGGGCGGCGGCATTCGCTCGCTGAACGTGGCGCTGCGGCAGATTCTCGATCTTTACTCGTGCGTGCGGCCGGTGAAGTACTACCAGGGTGTACCCAGCCCGGTGAAATATCCGGAAAAATTGGATGTCGTCATTTTCCGCGAGAATACTGAAGACGTCTACGCGGGCATCGAGTTCAAAGAGGGAACCGCTGACGCTAAAAAGCTGATCGACTTCCTGAATAATGATCTGCTGAAGGGCGGCAAGAAAAAAGTCCGTGAAGATTCGGGCGTGGGCATCAAGCCGATTTCGATTACCGGCACCAAGCGGCTGGTTCGCCAGGCGATCAAGTATGCGGTGGAGAAAAATCGGAAGTCGGTAACGCTGGTGCACAAGGGCAACATTCAGAAGTTCACCGAGGGCGCGTTTCGCGAGTGGGGTTATGAAGTCGCCGTCGATGAATTCCGCGACGCGGTTGTGACCGAGCGCGAGAGCTGGATTCTTGGCAACCAGGAAGCAAATCCGAAGCTGACCGTCGAAGAAAATGCGGCGCTGATTGAGCCGGGCCTGGAGTTTGGATCGGACGACTTCCGCAAGGAACTGTATGCCGAGATCAAGGGCGTGCTCGATTCCATCGGCAAGTCGCATGGCAACGGCCAGTGGAAGAAGAAGGTGCTGATCAATGACCGCATTGCCGATTCGATTTTTCAGCAGGTGATTATTCGTCCTGACGAGTACAGCGTGCTGGCCTGCCCGAACCTCAACGGCGACTATATTTCAGACGCCTGCGCGGCGCAGGTTGGCGGTCTTGGCATTGCGCCGGGCGCGAATATCGGCGATGGCTATGCCGTATTTGAGGCCACGCACGGCACGGCTCCGAAGTATGCGGACAAGGATGTCATCAATCCGGGCTCGGTGATCCTCTCCGGCGTGATGCTCTTTGAATTTCTCGGCTGGCATGAAGCTGCGAAGCTGGTTGAGTCGTCTATGGAGAAGACAATTCAACAGAAATATGTCACCTACGACTTCGAGCGCCAGATGCAGGGCGCGACCAAGGTGAAGACCAGCGAGTTCGCAAGCCGGATGATTGAGAATATGTAGTGATGAGATATGCCGGAGTGTGGGAAAAGCAGACCCTTCACTCCGCAAGATGACATCGAGACTTTCATTAAGGAGAAGTATGCGTAAGAAGGTAACAATTGTAGGTGCGGGAAATGTGGGCGCGACGGCTGCGCATTGGATCGCGGCAAAGGAGCTGGCCGACGTGGTCCTGATCGACGTGGTCGAAGGCACCCCGCAAGGCAAAGGGCTGGATCTTCTGGAAGCGATGCCCATCGAAAAGCGCGACTGTCATATCATCGGCACAAACGATTATGCCGATACCGCGAATTCAGATATCGTGCTGATCACCGCCGGCATTCCACGCAAGCCGGGCATGAGCCGCGACGACCTCTTGCAGACCAATTACAAGATCATGTCGGATGTGGTGAGCAAGGTGACGGCGGTATCACCGAACTCCATCCTGATTATCGTTTCCAACCCGCTCGATGCGATGGCACAGGCGGCGTTCAAACTGGCGAAGTTTAACCGCGAGCGCGTCATCGGCATGGCCGGCGTGCTCGATTCGGCGCGCTTCCGTACGTTCATCGCGGAAGAACTAAAGGTGTCAGTCGAAAACGTGACCGCATTTGTGCTCGGCGGACACGGCGACACCATGGTTCCGTTGCCGCGCTATTCAACAGTTGCCGGGATTCCGATCACAGAGCTGATCGAGAAGACGAGGCTCGAAGCAATTGTCCAGCGGACACGCGATGGCGGTGCTGAAATCGTAAAGCACCTGAAGATTGGCAGCGCCTACTATGCGCCTTCGGCGGCCGCGGTCGAGATGATCGAGGCAATCCTGAAGGACAAGAAGAAGATTCTGCCGTGCGCCGCATACCTTGAAGGCGAATATGGCATCAACGGCCTATATGTGGGCGTGCCGTGCAAACTGGGCGCGCGCGGGCTGGAGCAGATCATCGAGATCAAGCTGACGCCGGAAGAAGATGCGGCCCTCAAAAAGAGTGCAGAAGCGGTAAAGGAACTGTGCGCCGTAATCAATGTGTAAGTAAATTGTTTTGAGGTATCGAGGCCCGCTCTGCGCGGGCCTTGTTTTTTGCTGTGCCGGGATGCGTACCCGCGTTCCTTCCGCAATCGTCGTATGCTACTTTGAGCTTATGGCGAAAATTTCTCTTCTATCGGTCGACGATGATCTGCCGGCGTATGACGAGAACAAGCATTTTGCCGTGGCCGCTCTCAGGGCCAGCGCGGCTAAAGACCGGTTCGGGAAACATTCGCTGACGGAAGACCACGACGCGGCGGAGATCATCCTTTTTGTGGCCATGGGCACCTGCGGCGATTATGCGGAGAGAGTCCGCGCGCATCCGCTCTACCGCAAATATCCTGAGAAGAGCTTCTTATTCGATTCGGCGGACTATATTCGCCCGGTAGTGCCCGGGTTGTATGCATCACTGCGCAAGAAAGACTATTTGGCGGAACATACGCGGACCGGGTTCTATCTCATGCCGGAAAATCCCCTGGTCAATTTCCGCCCCATTACAGGCAGTGAAAAGTACCTTGCTGCTTTTGTGGGCTCGGCTAATACGCATCCTGTGCGCGACGGGCTGTTTCTATATGATCGGCCGGATATCCATGTAATCGACAGCTCAAAAGAGAGTTATAACGTCCGCTATCATGGCTCGGACAACGAGAAAGAGTACTTCTGGAAGCGTTATGCGGACTCGATTGGCGATGCGCTGTTCAGCCTTTGCCCGCGCGGACGCGGTCCGGGAAGTATTCGCCTGTATGAGTCGATGAAGACGGGCCGAGCCTGCATCATCATCGCGGACGAGTGGGTTCCCAACGAAGGTGTGGACTGGGAGTCGTTTGCTGTCTTCGTGGCGGAGAAAGATGTGGCCGAAATACCTGCGCTGCTCGACCGATTAAAGCCTCGCGCCAGGGAGATGGGAGAACGGGCGCGTGTCGAGTGGGAGAAAGGCTTTTCAGAAGAAGTACGCTTCCATCGAGTAACCGAGCTATGCCTGGAGATGAAGGCCCAGCGGAAAATGCACGGCGTTTTGCGGCGCGGCTATCATCTGCGACATATTATTTCTTCGTCGGAAAATCTGCGGCGCTACTTTATCAGCAAAAAGAATTTATATAAGCTGCATGGCAGGATTTTCTGGTAGACCTGCTTCCGACGGCAATCCCTGCTCTGTTCCGCGGAAACATAAAGGGGCAATGTCCTTTTCTACAGGACATTGCCCCTTGCTAGCTTCCTACTGAATCCGGATGTCGCCTGATCCGGTTTCGACGCGCACCGTGGGACCGCCGCCGTTTACGTCGCCGGTAATGTGGTGACGCTCAAAGCTGCCGTGTGTGCTGATGGGCGGATCGCTATGCACGCTGCCGGAGCCGGTCTGCGCATCGAGCGAGAAACGGGAGTTGCCGGTAGCGAGCGTGACTGAGCCGGAGCCGGTTTGCAGTCTCCAGTCTGATGTGGGCTGACCCTGAATCTCCAGGTCTCCTGAGCCGGTCTCCGCAAACAGTGCGCCTTGCACATTTTTCAGTCGGATCGAACCGCTGCCGGTGTGCGCTTTCACATCGGTCGAAGCTTGCATGGCGCTGCGGATGTCGCCCGAGCCGGTCTCAAGCGACACGCGGCCGTTCAGGCCCGAGGCGTCGATCGATCCCGAGCCGGTGTTGAGCTTTGCCGGTCCCGCGAGATCGGCGACGTGAATATCTCCCGAGCCGCTCTCAGCCGCGAGCTCAGTGCCTTTAGGCGTTGTGATCTCGTAGTCGATGGAGATGTTCTTGTAGTCGGTGTGCTTGCCGATGTCGATGGTGTTTCCAGACTGCGCGATGGGCGGATTGGAAACCACCTCGTGAACGCGCTCTTCGGGCGATCCGTTGTCGATCCAGCTGTTCCATTTCGCCGCATGCACATGGCCGATGATGTGGACGCTCGCATCCGAGCCTGGAGTGACATGAATGTAGCCCGCGCCGGTGCTTACATTGAGCGTCACCGTTCCGCTGGTGTGGAGCGTCTTGTCGAAGGTGCCTTCCGCCGCAAGAAGGGCCGCAGGGGAGAGCACGAATAAGGCCACGGCAAATGCTTTATAGAGATGCATAAGAAATTCCTTTGCTCGTTTTTCTATGATTCATTTCGCCCGGGATCCGACTGCGCCCAGCCGGGAGAATTGCTATTTCAACCGTTAACCAATGAGCCAACAAGTGAGCACATCCACTTTACTGCTGCAGAACGACGGTGTCTCCTTCTTTTAATCCGTCGAGAATTTCAGTCTTACTGCCGTTCGAGATGCCCGCTTTGACGGGAATCTTGCGCTGACCGTCTTTTTCCTTGGGATCGGGGACAAAGACGGACGCATTCTTCTGGTTGTCATAGACGAGCGCCTGCTCCGGGACGGTAAGGGCATTTTTGTGCTCGGTAATCAGGACCTCGGCGTTGGCTGTCATATTGGCTTTTAGCTCGCCTGTCGGGTTGTCGATCGAGACGCGAACTTCGAAGGTCGTCACGTTGTCCTTTTCGACGCCCAGCGGGGCAATCTTTGTGACTTTTCCGTTAAATGTCTTATTTGGAAAGGATTCGACGCGGATGCGCGCTGGCTGGCCAAGATAGACGGCGCCGATATCGGCTTCGTCGACCTTGCCCTGAACATAAACCTGCGTAGTGTCGCCGAGGGTCATCACCAGCGTAGCCGTCGATCCGAGAACGAGAATGGAGCTGACCGCGTCGCCGATCTCGACATCGCGCGAGAGCACGACGCCGTCCATGGGAGAAACCAGCGTGGTATAGCTGAGCTGTTCATTCAGCTGGTCGAGGCTGGCCTGTGCCGACTGCACCTGCGCCTGGGCCTGCTTGAGCTTGGCCTGGTCCACGGTGATCTGCACAACCGCCGAATCCCGTTTGTTTTCTGCGGCGACGTAGTTGCGCTGGGCGTCATCGAGGGTCTGCTTCGAGACGACGCCGTCATTCGACATGGCAAGGTTGCGCTCGTAGGTCGATTTGTACATGGGCAGGTCCGGCGCCTCGGCGTTGACCCGGTCCTGCGAAATGTTGGCGTTATAGGTGACGACATTCGCTTCTGCGGCGGCGAGTGTCGCTTTTTGGGCCGCGACCTGCGCTAGAATCTCCTGCTGATCGAGCTGCGCCAGGACCTGGCCCTTGTGCACATGCTGATTAATGTCCACGTAAAGCTTTTCGACGATGCCGCTGGCCTTGGATTTGAGCTCAACCTTGGTGATGGGCTGGATTTTGCCCGTGGCCACGACGCTCTTGGCAATATCGCCGCGGGTGACTTTCGCCAGCTTACTGGGGTCGATCTTGCTGCCGCTGCCACGCGCAACGGCGACAGCGGCGACGAGCGCAATCACCACGAGCGCCGAAATTCCGGCCCAAAGCCACCATCTTTTCTTCCGTTTGCGCTGCGCTGCCATCGAAAATGCTCCCGCCCTTTTAGACTCGTGATGCCTGAAGAGGTACTTGCCAGCTTGGTATACGGAGACGACGAGCCGTTAGTTCCATGATATGAACTGTTAAACTCAGAGAAAAATGTCAGGCCTGCTGCTCTTCCGGTTCGTTTCGATTGCGGTACTGATTCTCGCCAATGGCTTCTTTGTCGCGGCAGAATTCGCTCTCGTCAGCGTGCGGGAGACGCGCGTCGAGCAGCTCATTGCCCAGCGCCGCCCGGGTGCGCGCACCGTCCGGCGTCTGCAGCAGAATCTGGACGACTTTCTGCCTGCCGTGCAGTTCGGCGTTACCCTGTGCAGCCTGGCGCTTGGCTGGATCGGCGAGCCGGTCGTTGCCACCATCTTTGAGGAATGGCTGGCACACGTACCGCACGCCAGCGTCTACGCCCATCTGATCGCCGTTCCCATCGCCTTCGCGCTGATTACCTATTTTCATGTCCTGCTGGGCGAACTGGTGCCGAAATCGCTGGCCCTGCGCAAGGTCGACCAGATGGCGCTTGGCGTGGCCGGACCCATGGACGCATTTATCCGCGTCACGCGCCCGGCGGTGCGGCTGCTGAACCGGTCGGCGGCTTTTGTGCTGCGGCTCTTTCGCGCGCCCATGGTGCATGAAGGCTCGGTGCATTCGCCGGAAGAGCTGAAGCTGATTGCCACCGCTGCGAGGCGCGTCGGCATGCTGCCCGAGTTCCAGGAGGCGCTGATCCATCGCGCGGTCGAGGTGAGCCAGATTCCCACCCGCGAGATCATGACGCCGCGGCAGCGCATCTTTTCGCTACCGGCAGATATGCTGATCGAGGAGGCAAGCGCGCGCATCGTCGAAGAGCTGCACTCGCGCGTTCCTGTCTACGATCCGGCGCGGGGGCCGGACCATATTGTGGGTGTGGCCTACTCGAAGGACATTTCGCGGCTTATGCATTTTCGCGCCTCGGCACGCACGCGTTTTGCCGACGCGCCTTTTACCGAGCTTCGCCTGCGCCAGGTGATGCGCGAGGTGCTGGTGGTTCCGGAGACGAAGCCGGTGCTCGACCTACTGCAGGAATTCCAGCAGCGGCGACGTCATCTGGCGATTGTGGTGGATGAATTCGGCACGACGGTCGGGCTGGTCACAGTGGAAGATGCGATTGAACAGTTGGTGGGCGAGGTCGAGGACGAGTTTGACGTGGCCGCGAAGGCCGCGCTTACCTCGGCGAGCGGCGGCATCGTGCTCGACGGCAGCGTGAACCTACGCGATCTTGAAACGCAGATGAGCTGGCGGCTTCCGCGCGATGGCGGCGTGGAGACGCTGGCCGGCTTCCTGCTGACACGTCTAGGCAAAATTCCCAAGGGCGGCGAGACAGTGGAGTTTGAAGGGCGCAAGCTGACGGTCGCCGAGATGAGCGGAAACCGCATCAGCAAAGTGGTCGTCGAGAACCTTGAGCAGCCAGGCGCAGAGCAGGTGGCGCAGGCCCAGCCGGAGAAAGCCTCCTGATGCGGGCATTGCGGTCGCTGATCATGCGATTGGTCTACACCATCCCCGTTGTGTGGCTGGTGGTGACGATCGTCTTCTTCCTCATTCATATTGTTCCCGGCGATCCGGTCGAGCAGATGCTTGGCGAAGGCGCGCGCGCGCAGGATATTGCCGCGCTTCGCCACGCGTATGGGCTGGATGTGCCGCTGGGGCGGCAATACGTTCACTATTGGCGCGGCGCACTGCACGGCGATCTGGGCCATTCGCTGCGTCTGAATGATTCGGTCACACACCTGGTGATCACACGCTATCCCTATACATTGGAGCTGACGGTTGCGGCGTTGATTGTTGCGCTGCTGCTGTCGATTCCGGCCGGTATCACCGGCGCGCTCCATCGCGGGCGCTGGCAGGATAATGCCGTCGGCGTTGTCAGCCTGCTGGGGCTGTCATTCCCCGGCTTCGCGCTGGGGCCGATCCTGGTCCTGCTCGTCTCGATCAAGCTGGGCTGGCTGCCGGTGAGCGGCGCAGGCAGTTGGGACCATCTGGTGCTGCCGGCGATCACGATGGGCAGCGCGCTGGCCGCGATTCTTACCCGCATGGTGCGCACGGCGATGCTTGAAGAGTTGGGTCAGGACTACATTCGTACAGCGCGCGCCAAGGGATTGCCGGAGCGGACCGTCGTTTATAAGCACGCGCTGCGCAATGCGATGATTCCCGTGCTTACGCTGATCGGCTTGCAGTTCGGCGCCTTGCTTGCCGGAGCCATTGTGACGGAGACGATCTTCAGCTGGCCTGGCATTGGACGGCTGACGGTGTCGGCGATTTCCAATCGCGATTACGCGCTGGTGCAGGGATGCATTCTGGCCGTCGGGCTGACGTATGTGCTCGTGAACCTGATTACGGACGTGCTTTATGTGGTTGTGAATCCGCGTATCAGAAATTAACCGCTGAATTGTCATTCTGAGCAGAGCGTCATCAGGCGCGGAGTCGAAGGATCTGCTTTTTTGATCGCCCAGCAAATTGTCCCACGTCTAGCAAGGAAGAAGCAGATCCTTCGACTGCGCTACGCTCCGCTCAGGATGACACCCTTACGTGGTCGGGCGGAGGTATTGCTTTCCCACCCTGACTTCGTCAGGATGGGGCACCCATTTCTTGCTAATCGATGCGAAAGCAGATCCTTCGATTGCGCTACGCTTCGCTCAGGATGACAATTCAGTGGCTATACAGCTGCTGTGGTCGTTTAGCAGTCATTTCTAGCCAATTGTCAGCAGGGATGGCTTGATGGCGTGATCGTTCAATTCAAGAAAGCCTACCGATATCGGCAGCGAAAACCGTCTTGGGCCTGCGCTTCCGGGGTTGAAGTAGAGCACGCTTTTCTTCCACTCGATGAGCGGCTTGTGCGAATGGCCGCTGATGACTGCCTGAATCCCCGCAGCGCCCGGATTGAGGTCAAGCTCATGCACATCGTGCAGCATGTAGAGGCTGCATCCGTCGAGCTCGATGAACTCCGTCGCCGACAGCTGCGCGCAGGGGCCGCTGCGGTCGATGTTGCCGCGGATGGCGATCACCGGAGCGAGATGACGAAGCTGGTCGAGAATGGCCGCGTCGCCGACATCGCCAGCATGCAGGATATGCTCGACGCCGCGCAGGGCCTCGACAGCTTCAGGGCGCAGCAGGCCGTGCGTGTCCGAAATTACGCCAATTCTCATGCTTACAGCCCACTTTACCGTACTTAAATTTGTACCCGGATTTCCTCAGCCGACTCTGCGATTTCTGCATAGGTGACGATTGTGAATCCAGCGTAAAATTCTATTTATGAAGGTCACAGTCGGGGTCTCCGGTGGAGTTGCTGCCTACAAGGCAGCCGAACTCGTTCGCGCTCTGCAGCGGCAGGCGCTTGATGTTCACGTCGTGATGACGGAGGGAGCGCAGCAGTTTGTGCAGCCGCTCACCTTTGCCTCGCTCACCGGACATAAGGTCATCACCAGCCTGTGGGCGGCCGATTCCGACGAGAGCAACCTCGCTTCGGCCATCGAGCACATTGATGCGGCGCAGACGACTGACGCGCTGATCGTCGCTCCGGCGACGGCGAATGTGCTGGCCAAGTTCGCGCAGGGCATCGCTGACGATTTTCTGACGACAATGTACCTGGCCACGGATGCGCCGGTGATCGTCGCGCCGGCGATGAACGTGAATATGTGGAACCATCCGGCGACGCAGGCCAACATGGCGCTGCTCGAAGAGCGCGGCGTGCGCATCGTTTCGCCGGAGAGCGGCTACCTGGCCTGCGGCATGATCGGCAGCGGACGGCTGGCCGAGAATGACGTCATCGTGCAGGCCGTGCTCGGCCTTTTGACCCACCGCAACGATCTTGCCGGCGAGACGGTGCTGATCACAGCCGGCGGTACGCGCGAGGCCATCGATCCGGTGCGCTTCCTCGGCAATCGATCGAGCGGCAAGATGGGTTATGCGCTGGCTGAGGCCGCGGTCAAGCGCGGGGCTAAGGTGATCCTGGTTTCTGCGCCTACGGCGTTGCGTCCTCCTGCGAATGCCGAGGTTGTCCCCGTTGTGACGACGGAAGAGATGCGGGCAGCGGTGCTGAGCCGTTTGGATGAAGCGACCATCGTCATCAAAGCTGCCGCCGTGGCCGATTACCGGCCGGTGATGCAGGCGGAGCAGAAGCTCAAGCGCACTGGGCCGCTGACATTGGAATTTGAGCCGACCGAAGACATTCTTGCCGAAGTCGTTCAGCGACGGCATGACGGCATGCTCGTCATCGGCTTCGCCGCCGAGACGGAGAATGCCATCGTGCATGGCCGCGACAAGCTGCTGCGCAAGGGCGCCGATGCGATCGTGCTGAATGATGTTTCGCGCGCCGGCGTCGGCTTCGATTCGGACCGCAACGCCGCCACGTTTCTGACGCATCAGACCGCCATCGACCTGCCGGAGATGAGCAAGCGCGAGCTTGCCGATCGCATCCTCGAAGAGGTGCTGACGCTGCGCCGTCCGCAAAAAGTGGTCGCGGAACGATAAGCGATGCCTCGTCTCACCTCTGAACAACAGCAGGCCATTGCTGCGCGCGTTCGCTACTACCGCGATCTCGGCGTCTACGATTTCTATCGTCGCGGCGAGGCGTCGGCGGAGTCGCAGATCACCCTCGAGTCTGCATCTGAACCCATCGCTGCTGCCGCCGCAGAAGAGACCATGCCGAAAAAACAATCGCCTGCTCCGCAAAAAGACCTGATTGCCGCCGGATCGCTGATCGCACCAGAGAAGCGCGAAGCCGCGCTGCGCGCCATTCGCGAAGAGATCGGCGACTGCAAGCGCTGTCCGCTGGCCTTTGCCGGAAGGCACACCATCGTCTTCGGCGAAGGCGACCCGAATGCGCGCCTGATGTTCGTTGGCGAAGGGCCAGGCGCGGATGAAGATATGCAGGGACGTCCATTCGTGGGACGGGCAGGGCAGCTGCTCAACAACATGATCACGGCGATGGGGCTGGAGCGCGAGCAGGTATATATCGCCAACATCGTCAAATGCCGTCCGCCGCAGAACCGCACGCCCGAGCCGGAAGAAGCGAATACCTGCACGCAATTCCTCTTTCAGCAGATCGGCGTCATTCGGCCGGAGATTCTGGTGGCGCTGGGAGCGACTGCGGCGACGTATCTGCTGGGCGGGAAGGCTTCGCTCAGCTCGCTGCGCGGGCGGATACACCAGGCGCGCGGGTCGAAGCTCATCGTGACCTACCATCCCGCTTACCTGTTGCGCGATCCGCGGCAGAAGAAGGAAGCCTGGGCGGATCTGCAGATGGCCATGGCCGAGCTCGGATTGAAGGCGCCGAAGCGCTCAAGCGCAGAATGAGGGATACCCCTCCCTGGAATTCCATCCACTACAATTCGGTCAGCCGGTTGCGATCCATGGCGCGGCATCAACTTTCGTTGAGATGGGAGTCTTGCATGGTTTGGCTACGTAGAATTGCGATGCTGGGCAGTTTGGCTGCTGGATTCAATATGGCGATGGAGCAAACCGCACGCCCGACTCCGCCGACACGCGATGCTCATACGCCCGGCTATGTCGCGGCGAAAGAGCTGGCCGATGGCTCGAATGCTCCTGCGAATGCGGACGGGAACTTTATCCTCGGTCCCACTCACGATCGCGTGCCGGAAATGTCGGTGCAGGATGGTGTTCCTCAGGGAGACGTCTTCGAGTTCACGATAAGCTCGGCGGACAGCAGGATTTATCCCGGCATTGCGCGTGATGCCGGTACATTCGGTGCGGTCGATCCTGCGAATCCAGACAAGCTGGTGGTGACGACCAGCCATCCCGCTCCCTACACGCGCAAGGTGACGGTGTACGTTCCGAAACAATATGTGCCGGGAACTGCTGCGCCCTTCATTGTCGGGGCAGATGGGCCGGATCGGGGCTTGTTCACGGCATTGGACAATCTGATCGCCGAGCGGCGGGTGCCGGGGATGATCGCGATCTCAATCAGCAACGGCGGGGGCGATGCGCAGGGCAGCGAACGCGGGCTGGAGTACGACACGATGTCAGGCCGGTATGCGGAGTTTGTCGAGAAGGAAGTGCTGCCGCTCGTGGAGGCTCAAGCTCATGTGAAGCTGACCAAAGATCCCGATGGCCGCGCGACGATGGGGGGCAGCTCGGGCGGCTCGTGCGCGTTGATCATGGCCTGGTATCACCCGGAGCTGTATCATCGCGTGCTTACCTACTCGGGCACGTATGTGAATCAGCAGTGGCCGTATAACCCGCAGACTCCGCACGGCGCGTGGGAGTTTCACGAGCATCTGATTCCGAACAGTGCGGCAAAGCCCTTGCGCATCTGGATGGAAGTGGGCGACAGAGACCTGCTCAATCCGAATGTGATGCGCGACGGCATGCACGACTGGGTCCTTGCCAACGAGGAGATGGCCAGGGTGCTGGCGGCGAAGGGCTATCACTACCAGTTCGTTTTCGCGCAGAACGCCGGGCACGTGGACCATGCGGTGAAAGAGCAGACTCTGCCCGAGGCTCTGGAGTATGTGTGGCAGGGTTATCCCATCGCCGGGACAAAAAATTAATTTAAAGGGAATGTCGCAAATGGCGGCGACGCGTATCGAGCCCGCTGTCGTCGCCATGGTTGCGAAGGTGTTACCAGGGTAGGCTTTCGCCCATGTGAAAGTAACCGCCGGTAGGGCCGTCGGCAGGCAGCGTGGCAAGCTGGACGCTGGTTTTCGCGCCGTCGGGGATTTCCATGGGAGCGGCGTCGGTGCCCATCTCGGTTTTTACCCAGCCAGGATGCGCGGAGTTGACTTTAATCTTGGTATCGCGAAGCTCGGCTGCCAGATGCACTGTAAATGCGTTTAACGCGGCCTTGGAAGCATCGTATGCGAGGGCTTTGGCTCCGTAGATGGGTGAATTCGGATCGGCGTGCAGAGTGAGCGAGGCGAGGATGCTCGACAGATTGACGATGCGGCCTTCGGGAGACTTCCTGATGAGCGGCAGCAGTGTCTGTGTCAGCTCGATGGTGCCGAAAAAGTTGGTATCGAAGGTTTCGTGAAGAGTGGCTTGCGTCACTGTGCTGGCGTTGTTGGGGGATCCAGGCGCACCCTCTTTCCATACGCCGGCATTGTTGATGAGGATGTCGAGCTTGCCGTATTTCTTATCAAAATAAGCGTAGGCTTCCTTGTAGTCGGCTGGTTTGTTGATGTCGAAGCGGATGACTTCTACATGCAGACCTTCCGCTGAAAGCTTTTCCGTAACAGCTTTTCCCTGTTCGAGATTGCGCGATCCGATGACGACGTTGACGCCGGTCTGGGCCAGCTGACGAGCGGTTTCGAGGCCAATGCCGCGGTTTCCGCCGGTGATGAAAGCAACCTTCTTCTCTGTAGCCATTTTTTCTCAGCTCTCCTGCTGTGTCTCTACAGATGAGGCAGGGCAGAGCTGGGATTCAGCGGGTTGCAGAGTGTGGAAAAATCTATCGCCAGGACGCTGGGGGCGCAAGGGGCTTGCACCACAGAGTCCATGGAGCGAAATTCTCGTGTTTCTCTGAAAGAATGAGAACAATGCCTGCGTATTGCGATGTCGCCCTGCCTGTTCCGCTGGACCGTGCGTTTACCTACGCGCTGAACGGCGAGGTTCTGGGCGTGGGCTGCCGGGTACTGGTGCCGTTTCGCAATGAAAAGCTGGCCGGGGTGGTGATGCGGGTGCACGACGATGCGCCTCCTGTCGAAGCGAAGGCGCTGATCGCGATTCTAGACCGGGAAGCGATTGTTTCAGGACCGTTACTCGAGCTGGCGCGGTGGATGGCGCAGTACTACATCGCTCCGCTGGGTGAAGTGCTGCGTTCGATGCTGCCGCTGATGGCTGAAGTGCGGCGCGTGGTGCTGTATCGGATTACGGATGTAGGCCGGCAGGCGCTGTATGACGGCGCAGAGAAAGGCTCGTCGCGGCGATCCAAGCTTTCGCCGGAAGAACAGAACATTGAGTACGCCGTCCTGAATTACTTGGAGAATGGCGAGACGGCGCGGGTATCGCGTTTGCGCGCTGCGACCGGAGCGAGTCTGCAACTGCTGCAGGGGATGCTGCGCAAGCGGTGGATTGCACGCGAGACGACGGCGGATGCGCGCGATGCGCGGCGGACGGTGGGGTATGCGGTGCTGGCCTTTGGAAGACCCCACCCTTCGCCTTCGGCTCAGAATGGGGCACCCGATGCTGTAGCTGGGGAAGAAGCAGATCCCTTCGGCGAGCTCAGGGCAGGCTCTTCGCGTTCCGCTCAGGATGACAGCGCTTATTCGGCTGCTCAGGATAATGATTCTTTGAAGAAAGACCCGCTGGAAGGCAAGCGTCTGCCCAAGTTGAATGAGAATCAGCAGGCGATCCTGGCCGAGCTGGCTGGTGCGGGCGGTGAGCTGCCGGTGGCGGAGCTGCGCAGGCTGGCGGTGCCGCCGTCGACGCTGGCAACGTTGGTGAAGCGCGAGCTGGTGCAGATTGAAGAGCGGCCGGCGGATTTTCATCTGACCGGGCTGGGCGTGAAGCGGCCTGAGTACGAATTGAATACGCAGCAGCGGGCTGCCTTCGATGCGATTACGGCAGCGGTGGCTTCGGGCGAGTTTCGTCCGCACCTGTTGCATGGCGTTACCGGGTCGGGAAAAACGGCGGTGTACCTGGCGGCGATGCGGCATGCGCTCGACGCAGGCAAGTCGGCGATTCTGCTGGTGCCGGAGATTGGGCTGACGCCGGCGATGGCCGCGCAACTGCACCATGTGTTTGCTTCCGAGGTGGCGCTGCTGCACTCCGCGCTCACGCCAGAGGAGCGCGCGGAGCAGTGGCATAGGATTCGCAAGGGCGAGGCGCGCATTGTGGTGGGGACGCGGTCGGCGATCTTTGCTCCGGTTGCGAATCTTGGACTGATCGTCGTCGATGAAGAGCACGATTCGAGTTACAAGCAGGAAGAGACGCCGCGCTACCACGCGCGCGATGTCGCCGTAATGCGGGCGAAGTTGTCGTCGGCAACGATTGTGCTGGGTTCGGCGACGCCGTCGCTTGAGTCATGGCAGAATGCACAGCGCGGGCGCTACGCGAAGATCGAGATGCATGAGCGGGTGATGCATCGTCCTTTGCCTGTCGTGGAGCTGATCGACATGCGGCGGGAGTTTCAGGAGACAGGGCAGGAGCAGCTGTTTTCGCGCGCTCTGATGGAAGAGACGAAGGCGGCGCTTGAACGCGGAGAGCAGGCGGTTATTCTGCTGAACCGGCGCGGCTATTCGTATGTGGTGCTGTGCCGGGCTTGCGGCGAGAAGCTCGAATGCGAGAACTGCGCGATTGCGCTGACCTACCACAAGGCTGTCCCAAGCGAGGATGCGCACGCGCATGTGGGGCAGCGGCTGGAATGTCACTATTGCGGTTACAAAAGAACGGTGCCGAAGGCTTGTCCCAAGTGCGAGAGTGAGCATTTGTATTTTCTCGGCGCCGGTTCCCAACAGGGTGAAGAACGGCTGCAGGAGATATTTCCCGGCGCGCGCATTGGGCGCATGGACCGCGACACGGTACGCGGGCGGCACGATATGGAGCGGCTGCTGACGCGCCTGCATTCGGGCGAGATTAATCTTCTCGTGGGCACGCAGATGATCGCCAAGGGACATGACATTCACGGCGTGACGCTGGTCGGCGTCGTCGGCTGCGACCATGCATTGGGGATGCCAGACTTTCGTGCCTCGGAGCGTGTCTTTCAATTGCTCACGCAGGTTTCAGGACGCGCCGGGCGCGGCGAGCTGCCGGGCAAGGTGATCGTGCAGACCTATCATCCGGACCATTATGCGGTTGAGTGCGCGGCGAAGCATGATTTTCACGCGTTTGTGGAGCGCGAGCTGAAGTATCGCAGATGGATGCACTATCCGCCGTTCAACGTGCTGGCGAATGTGCTGATCCAGAGCCAGCAATTTGAAGAAGCCGCAGGATGGGCGGCGACGCTGGGGCGCTGGTTCCAGCAGACGCAGCTGACGGGCGTGCGCGTGCTCGGGCCGGCAACGGCGCCGATCTCGAAGATCAAGCGCATTTATCGCTTCCACCTGGTGATGAAGGCCGAGAAGCGGCAGCTGCTGGCGCAGACGCTGCGCGCGATGCTGGCGCATGCGGAGGCAGCGGGGATCCCGCGCAGGAATTTAATTGTGGATGTGGACGCAGTAAGTCTGATGTGAGGGACTAAGCCCTTCGGCTTAGCCTGCGACGCAAAATGACAATACAGATTCTCTAGGAATCGAGGAGGTGCAGTTCTTTGCCGGGCTTGAAGCGGACGGCCTTGCCAGGGGTGATGGTGACTTCGGCGCCGGTGCGCGGATTGCGGCCGATGCCGGTCTTACGGGGGCGCACGTTGAAGACGCCGAAGCCGCGCAACTCGATGCGGTCGCCTTCCGCCAGAGCTTTCTTGAGGCTTTCAAATACGGTATCCACTGCGGCTTCCGCCTTGTTGCGCGGAAGGCCCGTACGCTCGATGACGTGATGGATAATATCCTGTTTTATCAACGCGTTCACCCTCTTTTGCAAGGCATTGCCTGCAGTATTTCCGGCTACCAAGGATGTTAGAAACCTTTGCCACCATTGTCAATGGACCGGATGTCACATAAGATGCACATTTCGGGGAGATTATTCACGTTTTTTCCATTTTCGGTTTACTTTAAGGAGCGGGGTTTAGAGTTTTCATGTCAATTAAGAGCGACCGTTGGATTCGCGAGCAGGCCACAAAGAACCAGATGATCCACCCTTTCAGCGAAAAGCAGGTGAAAGAAGGGGTCATTTCCTATGGGTTGTCGTCCTACGGCTATGACTTGCGGGTTTCAGACGAATTTAAAATTTTTACGAATGTAAACAGCGCTATCATTGATCCCAAGAATTTTGATGAGCGGTCTTTTGTGACGGTGCAGGCTGATTCGGTGATTGTTCCACCTAATTCCTTTGCACTGGCCCGCTCAGTTGAGTATTTCAAGATCCCCCGGGACGTGCTGACGATCTGTGTGGGCAAATCAACATATGCCCGTTGCGGCATCATCGTTAACGTGACCCCATTCGAGCCGGAGTGGGAGGGTTACGTGACCCTTGAAATCTCAAACACGACGCCTTTGCCGGCTCGCGTATATGCAAACGAAGGGCTGTGCCAGATTCTGTTCTTCCAGTCCGACGAGGTATGCGAGATCAGCTACGCGGACCGGCGTGGAAAGTACCAGAAGCAACAGGGAATTGTTCTACCGAAGCTGTGAAGTGCGATGGATGAGCAGAGAAATTACGTGCAGCCTTTGAAAGTGGGCCTGTTTGCGGTGGAACCGATCCGCCGCGCGGGCCTGCACGGCATTCTCGAGGAGATAAGCGGCCTCCAGCTGATCGACTTCGACATGGATGGAACGTTCGCCGGGGAACCGCTGGATGTGGTCGTGATCAGCCTGATGGTTCCAGCGGAGATGCTGGAGGCGATCGAGCGGCTGCGCCAGAACATGCCATTGGCGCGCGTGATTGTGATGAGCGAGGACGGCGACGAGGAGAGCGTGATCGCCGCGATTTCAGCGGGCGCGAAGGGCTATCTGCAGGACAACGCGACGGCGCAGGATGTAGAGCGCGCTGTGGCGGTGGTGGCTTCGGGCTCGATCTGGGCGCCGCGGCGTACCCTGTCGATACTGGTGGACCGGATGCTCGAGCATGGTCCGCTGACGGCGCGGTCGGCACCGCAGTTCACGCATCGCGAGCGGGAAGTGCTGCAACTGCTGGTGTCGGCGCGCTCCAACCGGGAGATCGCCGCGGCGCTGGGCATCGAGGTGCGCACGGTGAAGTCCTATATTGGACGGATGATGCGTAAGGTCGGCGTCGGGAACAGGATCGCTCTTTCAATCCATGCCACCAGGCATGCGCTGGGCACGGTTCCGGGCGACGACAGTTAGGCTGCTCACGGGGCCTTGGTTTGAATCTGTGAACAGCCAGTCTGCGTCTGTATTGTTTACCGGAACGTCTCGCCGACCAGTTCTTCGCTTTTCTTCCAAAGCGCAGCAGCGTTTTGTGGATCGAGAGCGTAGCTCCGCACTCCTTCGTCAAGCATGCCCAGCGTGACATCATCTGCTACAACGTCACTCACGTGGCAGTTCTCGCAATACCGGCCTCCTACCTCATCAGCAGGCGCAACGACAGCTGCCCATACTGACGTGGCAGCTCCCTGAAGAACTGTTTTGAACTCAAACGGTCCTTTACCCGCTGCTGCGGCCTGTTCGTTGATCTGTTTAACCATCTGTTCCAGATGGGCCGGGTCCATGTAGCGGCCAAGCTCAGTGAGTATGCCTCCTGGATGTACAGCCGCCGCGCGAACTCCGCGATGGCTGTGCCGCTGATCGAAAGCAACTGCGAAGAGGATGTTCGCGGTCTTTGAGCGCCCGTATGCCACGAAGGGTTCGTACTGCGTCGTCTCGAAGTTGGGATCGTTCAGGTCCACATTGCTGAAACGGTGCCCTGATGAGGAGAGGTTGACCAGGCGTCCGCCATCCTTGATCAGCTTCGCGATGCGGTTCACAAAGACGAAATGGCCCAGGTGATTGGTCCCGAATTGCGTCTCGAAACCATCCTCCGTCTTCCCCAACGGAGTCGCCATGACACCGGCATTTGCGATGATCACGTCGAACAAGCGGCCATCGGCGACCAGCTTGTCCGCAGCGGCGCGCACGCTCTTCAGGCTGGCGAGGTCGAGTTCCAGCAGCTCGAAACTCGCGCCGGTTTCAGCCGCGGCTTTGCTGACATCCGATGTTGCCCGTTTCGCCTTTTCCAGGTCACGCGCTGCGCCTACAACATCTGCTCCATGCGCCACCAGCGCACGGGCCGTCTCTACGCCAAGACCTGCGGATACCCCTGTCACCAGAATCCGCTTACCCTTTAGATTGACCCCTTTGAGGACATCTTCCGTCGTTGACTCTGCTCCAAATTTCGCTGCCATGCTCACTCCGATCATCCGATCACAAATTTTTGACACCGGCCTCAGCCAGGAATAAAACGGAATCAATCTCCGTTATTTTGATAAGATTACCGGAGAGCGTCTCCGGTTTCAGAAATATGCGATGAAAAAGAAGACCGTCAAAACCGCCGCACGCAAACCGCGCGCCGACGCGCAGCGCAACCGCGAACGCATCCTTGAGGTAGCGAAGCAGGTCTTCACGCGCCGCGGCGCGGATGCCACCATGGACGAGATTGCCAAGCGTTCCAGGATCGGCCCGGGGACGCTTTACCGTCACTTTCCTACGCGCGATGACCTGC